>Ga0209611_10004997_pt1 | contig 22469 bp, 9 predicted proteins | sample S1TSphgellanicum_3_FD_187693 | JGI IMG/M metagenome (GOLD analysis project Ga0209611, IMG submission 187693) | Host-associated microbial communities from peat moss isolated from Minnesota, USA - S1T2_Fc - Sphagnum magellanicum MG (SPAdes) (version 2) | ecosystem: Host-associated > Plants > Peat... | reverse complement strand
GGGGGGGGGGGGGGTGACAAAAGTCCCTTCTGCAGAGAAATAAAATGAAAATTCAACACACATTTTCATTCGGCTTCGCAGCAGTCAATTTATCTCTTTGATTGATGCTAGCTAGTGTTGTGGCCTGTGCCGTTGGCCCCAAGTGTTACCACGGCCTCAACTGATTTTTCCTTCCAAAACCTGGTTTTTTGGGGAATTTATTTGAATTTTCAGCAGCAGAAAATCACTTAGAAATCAATATCTCCCACATTCTGAATCCAAATCTTACCAAATAAATTCCATTACTCATCCAAATCTTACCAAATAAATTCCATTACTCTTTGCTCATTGAGATCTTTCCAACGATACAAAGGCACATTCCGATGTCTTCAAAAATTTTCCATTACTCTTGCTCATTGAGATCTTTCCAACGATACAAAGGCACATTCCGATGTCTCCAAAATTTTCAGCTACGATTTAATTTAATTTTTAGTGAAGAAATCATTCAATATTGAAAAACTTTTGCACTGCAAGTCCAAACACCATGGAACCAAGCCCATGCACCCCTCCTTGTGGAGAGCTTTCCAAAGACATCAAAGAACATGATCTGAAGCATCTTGATTCGGTGGGATCTCAAACAAGACTACCTTCCTTCATAGATAGATTTGACCAACTATCACTATGGGTGGGGGGAGAGAGTTATATGTAGGGTAAGGTCAAGTTAAGCCATGCAATTTGGGAATGTCCCCCAAATTTGGTGAAATTTTGCCAATAGGGAAAAAGTTGCCACCCATGGGCTATAGCCATGGTTAAGTAAAGGTCAACTTTATCATGAACCTAAACATGTAGAGGGTTAGGAGAAAGAGGGTTTTTAAAAAAAGATATTAAATATCCCCAATGAGCTTTGTACATCATATTTTCAAGCTTTTTTTTGTTTTTTTGCCTTACATGGATCTACATAGAATTGTGTTGGCTGGTTTTGCTTATTTTGCATGCTTTGCAAAAATAATGTTAATTTTTTTTATTTTGCATGTTTTTTTTTATCCCACAACAATTTCAAATTGAGCATCTTTTAAGAAAGAATGAGAATATCAACCATCAACATAGTTTTCAACATTGAATAACACTAATCATATTTTTATTTATTGTACAAGAAAGGTCAAATTCATCAAACATTTTGGCACAATCTTCCCACTCTACACATGCCTGAACATTGTCAATCACCTTTTGTGTCAATTAGAGTTCATTGAGAGGTGTTTAACATCTCATGACTTTTATACCTATTCTTCAAAAGTGTGAAAGGGATTTGTATCTATATGTAAACACGATTTCCCTCCCACTTGCAAGGATTAGATTGGTCGTTTCTAAATGGGATATTCATGGATATAAGGTAACTTCCAATACTTTATGAAAATTTTCCAAGTGTTTTACAACATTGTTAATGCACTTTAAGTAAGTAAATCAAAATTTGAATTTGATTTGACATAGTTGTAACTTTAGGTTGGAAGTTTTGGTAAAAAGAATTTAGAATTTGATTGAGAAATGTGAATTTCTCATCATGGAATGTACAATTGATGTAATTGAGGGCAACTTCAAAATTATTACATTATTGAGAAAATTTCATTATTCATATTCAAGTATGTAAAATCATGTTTCTAGCAAGTAGACTATTTTGCACCTAAAGCTTCAAAACAATTAACATATAATTAAGCTACAAATGTCCCATGGAAATACAAAGGATTATTAAATAGAATGTTATGTCAAAAAATTGAGTTGTACCATAGTTGCAAGTTAATTGTAATATGGACATTTATATAATAAAATGTACACATTGTAAATATTGTTATAGTCAAACATGTTTGACTTCGTTGACAAGTTGCATTTTAGTAATATGTGATAATTATATTACAATTAAAGTAAATGTAGCAACCAATTAACAACTATTTTGCAATTAGTGTATGACCTTGACACATATGATCATGCCACATATATGCATTTTCATCACCCATTAAATATGACATTTTCAATTAGTTTGTAAAGTTTAATTGTCAACTATGATTCCCATTGATATAATTAGTTGTGTCATTAAGTTGCCATTACATAAATATTATTTTATATTATTATTCAATTATTTAATTATTAATTTTTCATTACATTATAATTCACAACATCATGTCACTTTACAAACATATCAAATCATAAAATTTATTGAAGGTGAAAGTCTACTTTTGAAGTGAAATTAAAAGCAATGTATATATTATATTACAAATTCAATTAAGATATACATATGAATATGCATTTATATACCTTAATGTTTTATATTTAAATGTTTAATTGTTTCATTGACAAGGATTGATTCCTTCAAGCTAATAATGGATTGTGCCTAGGTGCAAGTAAGATATTTTGTGCATACTTGTTACCTTGTTTTTTACTTGAAACCACCAAAAAAATAATCTTTCAAACTTTTAACTTTCCTTTAGCATTTCAAAACAAATGAAACTTTAGTCTTTTTATGAGCATCTTTAGCATCCTTCTAGCTTTTCGAAGCAGCTTGTGCCATATCATTTGGATTTGAAAAAGTACCCCAAAAGTATCTTAAAAAATTATATCATTTTTTAAGGGTTGGGGATGATTTTAGCTATGAAAACAATTTCCATTAACCAAAAAATATATATTAAAATGTTCACCACATCAATATTGAGGTGCTTGAAAAAAAAACCAAATAATTGCAAAAATATTTCATCTACTTTCAAGTATTTGAATTTTATTTTTCAAACTACCACGAATTTTAGGTCTAATTCAAGTACTTGCAACTAGCTTAAAAAAACATGATTATAATAATTTAGCTTTTGAAGTCCATGCAAACAAGAGTTTAATGTACCCAAAAAAAATTATCATGTACTTGTTAGTCCTTTTATTGAAGGACCCCAATATTTTGTTGCTTACATTACTTTTTGTGTATATTTTATCATGTTTTCACTTGCCTATTATAAAAAAATTCAAAATGAATTACAAAGGATATTTTTTTCCTTTTTAACGACAAACATTTAGTATACATGTAAGTCAAAATAACCAAATCAACTAGCTAACATGTGTACAATTAATATGCAACTAGTTTCAAGTTTCAACTTGAAATTTGAACATGACCCCTAAACAAGTGACACATGGTAATAAATCAACACGTTTCCCCCTTTTGCATCAAGGTCGCTCATGCACTTATGCTTATTGTTAAGAAACTCAAAATGAATTAGGAAACAAAAGATTTAAAAAAACACATTTTGTGCATTTTTTAATCTTTTGGTGATGTAATTATCATATTATGTGCTAAATAACTAAGTTTCTTTGGGCTTTACTAGTGTTTAAAAGTAGAACAAAAATATTGTTACAAGTTTATTTGTTTATTTTAAAAACTTGAATATTAAAGGTTCTTATTTTTGGAGGTTGAAAGTTCTTGTTCTTGTTTTTGAAGGTTGAAGGTTCGTGATTTATGTTTTGTAAGATGTTCCTTTGCATATATTAAAAAAAAATATTAAACACACATGTTATTTTTGGGTATTTATGATGACTTTTGTTGTTCTTATATTATAAGATCAAATCTTGATAATGTTTGAATCCATCAAAATTTAATTTGTGCCTACAAGGTAAGGTTTGTTCAAAAAAAAAATGACGGGTTTGTTTGAAAAATATAGTATTGAGTAAAAAAATGCAAATGTGATGTTGTATAATTTTGTTATGTTTTTTATAACTATGTCATTGAATGTGTTGTTGTTTATCATGTAATAATTTAAACCAATACATGTAAGAAAAAAAATTCCAAAACAACAAACATTAGAAGGAATCCTATCCATTCCAACCCATTTGTTTGTAATTTATGGTCAAATCAAACATTTTTGCAACTACAGATGCAATTATCCTTTGTGGCACATGTTAAAAATGACTTATAGTTACATAATATTTGATTACAAAGTGATTTAAAATTGCATATGCAATTACAACTTGCGACTAATATCAATTTGGATGAAAATGAAAATGAAAAGTGCATTTATATTGTCCATTTTTAGTGGTTGGGCAAAAGAAGATGAGAATGTACTTGTTTTTGCATCTCATGATGTGGTTCATGGACCACAAGATACCATGTGGCATTTTATTTTTGAACTTGAATTGTGACTACAAATCCTAGTTGCAAATATACATGTAACTAAATGTGAAAAAAATGGCAAATGAAATTGCAAGATTTAACGATTTAAATTTTTTTATAGTGTTCTTAAATGAACTAAATGTTAGATGTGTAATAGGATTTGGTATGTTTGTGAAAATTTCATAGGACCAATTGAAATGGTAGAAATAGACAATTATTTATAGTTTTCACCACAATAGGGTTTTGTGTAAGTGTGAACATGTTTCAAAAAACATTACATGGGGTTTTTGCATTGGTGATTTGAGTTTTTTAGTTATTTTGAATGAATTTAAACAATTCTTTGTAATTTCCATTTAAGCTTGATAAGGTTTTTACACATTATTTGAAAGTGCACTTTGTTTCAAGTTGTTTTTGTGTTGGAACCAAAGTGCCATTGATCCACAAAAAGACTTAATCAAATTTGGCTAAAAGGCAAAATGAAAATTTTGGTTTCAACATTTTAAAATGATTTTGGCTACCTTCTTGAATTGTGTATAAAAATCGAACAAATTTTCTTAAATATCAGTCAAATTCTTGCTATTGAAAATCTCCAAAAAAATTACATTAACATTATAATATATATAAAGTTAGGAAAATAAAGGTTGGTTTTGATGATGGTTTTTTAGGATACAAGTTATTAAAAATTCCACAAAAAAAATTTCTCTAATGTACTGCATTTGGCCATTTAATTAATTAATTACATAGGTTAGGTATTAGGGTAATTAATTAAGTAAGTAGGTTAAATGATAGGTTAAATGTAATAATTAGTAAATAAGATAGGTAGTAGAATATATATAATAGATGAATAGGTTAAATACTAAGTAGTAAGAATTCTATTGTGTTGATATGTGAGAATGTTGTATCTTAATTATTATTTAACTCTAGGTAGGCTATGTAATTGATTTATTAAATAGGTTAGGTGCAAGCAAAAAGTTTTATACATATTTGTTACCTTGTTTTCTACTTGAAAACACAAAAAATCAAACTTTTTGACTTCTAGCATTTCAAAACAAATGAAACTTTTAGTTTTTTCCATGGGCATCTTTAAATTCTCTCCAGCTTTTGAAAACAATTTTTTTCATATCATTTGGACTTGAAAAAACACCCCAAAAAGTATCCCCTACATCATTTTTTAGGGGTTGGGGATGATTCTAGTTATGAAAACAAATTTGATCAACCAAAAAATTATGTTAAAATATTCATCACATCAATATTGAGGTGCTATATATATAATTTTATTTTTTGCAAAAACATTTCACCTACTTTCAAGTATTTGAACTTTATTTTTCAGACTAACACAAATTTTAAGTCCAATTCAAGTACTTGCAAGTAATTTTTAAAAACATGATTATAATAATTTAGGTTTTGAAGTCCGTGCAAGCAAGAGTTAAAAAATAATGCACCAAAAAGAAAAATTATCCCCATAAATCATTTATTTGTTAGTTGTTTTATTTATGGACTACAATATTTTGTTGCTTACACTATTTTTTGTGTATACTTTACCATGTTTTCACCTGGTTAGGTAATAGGTAATAGGTAGTAACTAAATAGGTTAAATAATAACTATTTTATTGTGTGAATATGTGACAATGTTTTTTCAATATCTTTGTCATCCTTTAACCAAATTGAACAATTTTTATGTCATTAGAAGATCACAAATCTTTTTTTAACACCAAAAACAAAGGTGCACGGACAAAAATGCAAGAAGAGAAGGAAAAGGCCTATGATATTATGTTTCAAATTTTTTGAAGCAAAAGCCCTAGATTTTTAGTAGTTTCAAACCTCATATCTTCCGCATCGTTTAACCAAATTCTATATTTTTTATGTCATTAGAAGTGAAAATTGGAAGACTACAAATGATTTTTAAGCACTAAAAGCAAAGGTGCAAGGAAGAAAATGTAAAAAGAGAATAGAAAGGATGGTGATGTTTTGTTTCAAAAGTTTTGAAGAAAGTTGTAGACCTTTTTTAGTTTCAAACCCTATATCTTTTTCATCCTTAACCAAATTCAACAATATTTATATCATTGGAAAGGAAAGTTAAAAGATTACAAATGTTGTCAAAGCATTAAAAGCAAAGGAACAAGGAAAAAAAATGCTAGTAAAGTAAGAAGAGGATTGTGATATTTTGTTGCAATTTTTTTCAAGAAAAAACTCTAAACCCTCTCTAGTTTCAAACCCCATATCGTTTCCATTTTTAGTCCATTTTGAATGATATAAAACCCTATGGGTGTGCCAACTAAGAGCTATAAAAGTGCTTTGTATTCTAAAGGCAATGGAACAATAACCAAGGAATTTAACTTCAAAGTTTAAAACTATCACTCCTACAAATATGTGTTTTTAAGCTAGTTTTTAAAACTTAATTTAGTCATAATTTTAGTTACATCAAACAATGGAAAAAATTGGGATGTAATCGAAATAAACTAGTTGTTTTTGACACAAATGTGACAAAAATTATATGATTAACATGACTAAGGCTATTAGTTGATGTGGCATTATTAATTTGATTTTTAAATTAAAAATTAAATTATTTATATGGATATATAATTACATTATAGAACTTTTTTTTGGAATTGTACGATAATCCAAAACGTTGACACCATTGACTTGGGATTCAACATTGAAAAAACATTTTAGGTTGACATTATTACTAAATCATCAGTAGACATCATATAAACCATTGAATATTTAAACTTGAGATTTCTTTTTCATGATGAGTGTTCAAAGTAAAATTTGAACCCATAACCTTTCTGGTCATACTCCAAGGTTTTAACCATTAAACCATCACTTCACATGATAACAAAAAATGACATTGCAAAAGATCTAAACACATATTTTGAACAAAAAAGTGCGGGTGAAATCATGGTCGAAGGAGCTAGGGGAGCTAAGGTAAATGTCAATTTCCAAGGATTGCACATGACACATGTCATTTTTGTGTTGGTTTATAACTTAAAATTTTGTATTTTAAATACCCTATTTAATGTTGCATTTTAGATATAAATACATTTTGACTAGAAATTGATTTTATATCATGTATGTTATGCATTCATGCCCTTTATCACATATATATGAACAACTTTTGTTAAAGCCACATTTTCAAAATCCTTAATGTTCAAGGACAAAACACTTTCAAGAACCAAATGTGCTCAAATGGGTTAAAAAACAATTTTCATCAATTTAAGTCATTTTCCCCTTTTAATCACCAATGTTCAATTTTTATCCAATTTTCAAAAGACATGGTGGACATTTGGTTAAAAAAAAAGACGTTTGAAGAAAACAAGGATTGCCCATTCTCAAGGTTTAAATGCTTTGAACATGCAATTTTTTTTTATTTGTGTTAAGCTTTGAACATGTAAACTTTGCAATTAATGAAAAATATTCAAAAAAACATTATGATAATTCAAACTATTATGCTTCCATTGTGATTTTTCAAACATACAAAAATGTAATTTTAAGGAGTGTCCACTCACTTGGGTGGCTCCTTTGATTGTGATTTTACTCGTGCATGTTAATATCACTATTTGATTTAATTGATTCAGTAGGTTTATTATTAAATTGAACTTTTTAATTTTTAAAATTTAAAATATGCATAAATTATAATTATTCTAAATACTCATTCATTAACAATTTCAAATGTATTGTTTTCAAACTTTGAATTGAGTTATATATTCAAATATTATTTAAACAAGTACATCTAATTTATTTATTTTCATGGAAATTTGTGTTTTTTTTCCATTTAAAAATGTACAACAACTGAGATGGTTAAAAATATTTATTTCAAAAATTCATTTGTAATGTCTAAAATATAATTATTTGAATAAAAAACTTACTTTCTCAATTACATAGAATTTTATTTTTTTTTTAATCTCAAAATGTGAACAAATAATTAAACTGCTTAATTAAAAAAACATATATAATGTTTTAAATTTTTGATTGAGTTATAATTTATAACTATTATGTAAAACTAATTTACTATCATGATCACATTAAATTTTGTGATTTTTTTCAATTTTAAAAAGTGAACAAAAAATTGAATTTATGTTCCAAAAATTCAAGCAATGTTTTTTTTTGCTTGGGTTATAAATTTCAGATATAACTATTTAGTTACATTTGGTTTCCCTACTTTCGTCATTGATTTCAATTTTATAATATTTTAAATCCAAAGTTTTAGACATTCCATTAATTAACATATTTTGATTTATACCACATATTTATTCAAAAATAATGTTTTGAAAAAATATCTTTAAAATATTTTTTAAAAATTTACTTTTGAAATTATGTTATAAAATGTGTATGCTTCTAAACATACATGAATTCTTGTAATAAAAGTAAAAGAATTGAATTCAATGTTACAATTTTTTTGTAATAACAATGGATTTTACTTTAATTTTATAAATAAATAAATTTCATTTTTTTAATTTCAAATTTAAATGAAATTTACATTAGTTTTATTTTATTTTATATGAAATTATTCCATCTTACTATTACCACATCAATAAAAATAACATTATAATCATGTGTGTCATATTTTACTATTAATTCTAGTCATGTTAGTTGTATTAGTCAACATATACAAAATCCACTTGGGCATTTGCATTTACCACATGTGCAACACATTGTTTGATTTGACTATAATACTAATTTTTTTAGTCATAATGGACATTACTATTTTTGATGTTAGTCATGATGGAAACATTTAATCACTTTATACTATTAGTGTATTTTAGACATTGACTATATAGTCATTTAAAAACATGATGCTAGTAACGTAAAAACCATGTTTTTGTAATAATGTGTTTTAATAGGCCTACCATAGAACATAAACCCCCTTGCACAAAACAATTCATATTTTCCTCATTCCTCGACCAAGTTGAGCGTTTTCTATGACATTGGAAACATTAGATGGAAGGTTACAAATGTTTTTGGAACATAAGAAGCAAAGGAGCAATGTGTGAAAATTCAACTTCCTTTGAGTTCTTAAATATATGGTGATCAGTTTGTTTACCTTAAAGTTACATAATTTGTGGTCCATTTCATTAGGATTTATCCCATATCATTTGTCAACAAGTTTAAATTTGTAAAATACATAAGTAGATGAAAGAATGGACTTCTTATGGTTTGCACTTTAAACATTCAAAGTATATGAACCATATGGGATGAACCATTGAAGAAAGCTTATACCAATGAAATAAAATTTGGATCCTACTTACTTAAGCCTATCTACACCCACATACCTACTTATTTATCTACTTGCCTAGCCTATGCTAAGTTGCCTATTTTAACTTAACCTACATTAATATAATTGCCTACCCTGATTTAACTTAACCTACATTAAGTAGTTGTCATGATTATATTATTTGTTATTATTTATTACATGTACACCATCTGGTGGATAATCTTTATCCAAATCCAATGGAAATTTTTTTGCCACATGTATACATCCTAATTCTTTATCATATGTGATTACACGTTTTAGTTGTACATCCAATTGCAAATGGTCATGTCACATAGGTTATGTGAATACACATTTTAATCACAAAAACTAGTTGTAAATAACCATGCGATGTCGAATGGATGAAAAGTTGGTGTCAATTGCATATTGATATGGATTACCTTTTGAATGGGTACCATGTATTGTTTTTTACAACAAAAATCTTATGTGACTTGTCCAAGGTGATTGGACTTTATAGCAAATCACATGTGTCATTTATAATTCAGAACTAATCATAAATTTAGTCATTAATTTGTAATTTTTTTGAAATGAAAGGTATGGTGAATATAAACCTCAACACTCCAAGCATGTGATGCATTTTATTTTTAAAACTACCATTCTACACAAATTAGCTAATTGCAATTTAGTTTGTTTTATGTATGTTGCATTTTAGTGATAAATAAGTTCTATTAGTGGCACTGTAATTGTAAACTAGTTTTATTTAAATTGAAAGGATGGACATTTAGATATTTTTGCATTACAATGCTATGCTATATGTCATTGATTTGATTTCACATGTGACATTGAACATCATGATATGGTAGATTTCAAATAGATAAAGTGGAATGAAAAAATTATGGATTAAACTTCATTTCAACAAAAATAAAAGAAATATTAATTTATAGAAACATAGTGTTTTAACTGACAATATTTGATTATCATGATTCATCATCTTTGTAATAACCTTTTGTTTAGGTAAAAGAAAACTTTTGTGATAAATAGATTGTGCAATATATTTGGATAATAGTTAAATTGCATTTCAATTGAAAAAATTAAATTTATTTTTCTTATAATCCATTTTTAAACCTTAAATGTCAATGTATACTATTTTAGATCGATTTCATGTTTATAAATAATAATGGAATGCAAATTTGCATCATTTATCATAATTTAGATAATTATAATGTTTGTCCAAGGTTTGCACATTTGCACCATAAGTTGTAATTTAATTGTCTAGTACCATTAAAATCAATTGCAATACAATTACATTGGAACCCATAACTAAACACTTAGTTACAAAGAACATCAACATATTTCATTTGTCAAGGGATGAATAAAAATTATACAAACATTAAGTTCATTCATAGATGAATGAAAAATCATGCAACATTAGGTTTGTTGATGGATGAATAAAAAATCACACAAGCATAGGTTCATTAATGGATGAACTTGCCAAATAGTTATTCCATAGTAATCACTTAATTGCCATTTGCAAATTATGTACACTTACACACAAGTACTACTTTGTGCCAACATGAATTGGTACATAATTGCCAATTAGTAGCAACCATTAATGTGTTTCTACCACACTTGCAATTGCAAAGGAGTTGCAACAAAAGTCAACAAAATTCATTGTTAATGGATGGATGGATAAAAAACCACATTAGCATGATGTTACAACAATAATTGCAAATTGGTTGCATTGGAGTTGCATGGTGATTGTTCTTGCATAGTTACAACTATGTTGCATATGTTTATGATTTCACATATGGTGAGTTGTGTTCGTTACAACTCATGCAACTTGTTCGGTAACACTCGTGTAATAAAAATATGTTAATTTGCAATGAAGTTGCAAGTGGTCATTACAATTCAAAAACATAGTTGCAAGGCCAATTGCAGGTTAGTTGCAAATCACTTTATTTCTCATAGTGTTCTTCAATTAATTAAAATTTTCACTAAAAGTAAAATGCATTCATAGAAAGTGGTGAGAAAATTATGACACATTTGAACTTTGCATGAAGGAGAAATCTTTAAAAATAATGGTCAAATTTGTTAATTATATGCAACTACACATATGTAGAGAAAGGCATATTAATTATTAATTCTTTGAATACTTTTGAACATTGTTTGACTACTTTTAAACATCCTAAAAACCCTTCCAAGTTCCTTTACATTCTTAATTGTTATACATGTATTTCCACATAAATGTGGGGATGCACCAATATGTTGTTTTTTTTGTGTAATAAATGTAAGTACAAATCACATTCAATGTGTTCAAGAATTGAACTTGAAAGGGCAATTGTATCTAAGGCTTTGGCTCATTGTACAACACATATTATGACATTGTTGGATTGGAAATAATATATGAATGCACCTTTTTGCGACATATCAAATATTTAGTAGGGTCGTGAGAAAGGGTAATGTGTTTTTCGTAATGTGCTCTCACCCTAATCATAAGGCATATGGCTTCACCCCAAGTGAACACATTGATGTAGATGATCCAAAAATGTTTGCAAATGAAGAGGGGTTACAAAATTGTCATACCAATACTGAGGAAATGCGATTATATGATGACTAATTGCTAACTACACCAATGCAACATCGCAAATTGCTTACAATTTTATTGAATTGATTCACAAAGTAATAGATGCATTTACAATTCCCATTGGGCCAACAACAATTGTAACTACAATTCCCATTCGATCAACAATGATTGCCCACATGATTCCTTCGTAGCCATCAACAACCATAGTGCCACCTTTGCATGATCCCATCCCAAGTACAAACCCCCCCCACAGCCAATTCTTTCAACAAAACAACTTGCATTCAAAAAAACTACAACTATTGAAAGAATTCCTAGTCAATCAACTATAAGCACTAAAATGAACATGATTTATTCTTTGGCCCATAAAAACATGGTTGAAACTATGAAGAAGGGAATAAAATGCTAGTGGAATCCATTAGAATCAATGCCACTATTTTAACATTTGAAGAGAAATGAACTTTAACCCAATTAGACACATTGTTGGAAAAATAATTTCAAATTTTCAAGGCAAAAGATGACACAATCAATTACACCCAAAATGCAATGGTTCAAGCTCTAAACAAATTGGCACTTGTAATGATGACCATAACCTTCATTTAAACTACAAATAACAACATCAACAAAGGCAATGGAATTGAAATACCAAATTAATTTGGTGACCTTGAAACAATAAAGAATTTGGGCTATTTCAATTTCATAAACTTACAACCAAGAACTAGAAAATGTAGAAAGGACATACAAGGATTTTTTTAAAAAACATCATGCAACAAATAGTCATATGTTTTTTAAAAATTTAGATGTAGAAATTGAAAAGGCGAACTTGTTTTAGATTTCAAGATTCTGACACATCAAACTTCACATATGTTTCTCTATCTATTAAAGAATTGTGTTAGCCCACTTTGAAATATCTCACCAAACCTTTCTTAGCTTTCAATGTGTGTACTAGTTTGATTAATTGCATGTCTCACTAGTTGCATTGCTTGCTTTAGTAGTTGGAATGTGGAATTCCTCTTCATGTGTGATTATGCTTGGTTTTAGTTGATCTATTATTCAAAAAAGAGTTGATCACTGCTCAACCCACCCTTGGACCTAAACAAATTATGCAACAAACAACAACATATAAACACATCAACTTGAAAGAATGCAACATAACTATCAAATTTTGCATCAATGTTCTTTACATGTTTTTTTCAAAATCTCTAAAGCGTTTTCAAGTACAAAATGACCTCTCTTATGTTTTCTATTGTATAATAATTCTAAAATGCTATGCTACCCACTTTTTGATGCAATTCATAAATGAATATTTGTCTCACTTAATAAACAAGGATGGATCCCATCGATTCTTATATTTACATCAAACAATCGCCCAAATTGAACATTCCCATGCAAGCTAAACCTATGAAGCACCTGTGAGTCATTTACATTCCTTGGTAAACCCACAAACACATTAAAAAAACTTTTTTTACTATTTACATTAGTTTGTGCAACAATTGAATATCCCTTTGTCTTATGGTAAAAAAAAAAATCTTCAAGATGAAGAATTAAAGGTTTACAAATTCTTATGTGGGTATCGTCAATTGCCCCTTATATGTTTGGTAGTCCACAAAAATGCATAAAATCCTCCATGATAACTTGCATCTTTGCTCCAATTGGCCAACATTTAGCCTTTTAAAATCAACATTCACAACCATAATGAATTCATGTAGCACCAATTTTATTGTTGATTTTCCAATAGCAAAATTTTTATTACAAATTAAAAAACTTGCACCTAAACCAACTTGTAGATGGCCCACAATAGCCAAATCTTTATAAGATTGTTTTCCTGTATTGAATAGTCTACTTCACCAAAAGAAGTTTCAATTTGTTAACAATTCTAAACAAGGTGGTTTTTATCATTATGAAATTTTCTACTAACCTATCATCATCATATTCAATGAATAAAAACTAAGAGGACCATGTGGTGCTCAACTTCAATTTCATCCAATAACCTAACTTTTGTGATAGAATGAAAAGATAGTTGTATGATTGTAAAAAATTATGGAATGCAAATTATAATTAATAGAAGTTTTGTGTTTGATTCCATAATAGGTTTTAAGTTGTGAGAAGGTAGATCCATGGACAAGAAAGGAATTAGAGGATTGAACAAATATTCCATGATTTGAAACATTCTTATGCACCCCATTGAAAATAAAACCTTGTTTAGAATTTCATCCATGGAACAACAAATTTTTAAAAAAAATAGAATTTCATTCATGGCACAACAAATTAATAAAATTAGAGTTTCAAAAAACTTATGTGTAATGTTATGTTGGAATGCATTGACGAAAATGCTAAACAATTTTTTTTAAATGCACTAATGGGGTCATAGACTCACAAGGATTGCCTACAATGGAATTGCAAAAGAGCAAAGAATAAAAGAAAGGCATTGATGGACTTGTAGATGAACACTGAGGGGGAAGACCAATGATGGAATATAGAAAAACAAATAAAAAAGAAAGGTGTTGATGGAGTTGCAACTATAAACTCAAGCATCAAGAGGAAAATATCACTAATAATGGAATTATAAAAGAGAAAAAAAGGGAAAAAATTGTTGATGGAGCTGCAAGTGAACATCAAGGGAAAAAACACATGCACACACACAAGGAATGGAAATGTACAAAGACAACCCAAAAAAAACACAAGCAACAACCAAAACCAAAGAAAGTACTAAACTAATGACTATGGAGTTGTAAAGGAAAATTGAGAAGGAAAGAAATGCATCAATGGAATTGTAGATGAACATGAAAATCAAAGAACCACCAATGATGGAACTACAAACAAGCATCGAGGTGTCGATAAAACTACATATGAACATCAAAAAAGGAAACACATGCATAAGGAATGAAAACTTGCAAAAACAATAACAGAAAAAATCACAAGCAACAACCAAAACCAAAGAAAGAACTAAACCTAATGACTATGGGGTTGTAGAGGAGCACCGAAAGGGAAAATAAGGTGCCAATGGAGTTGCAAATGAACACGAAAAAAAAAGACCACTAGCGATGGAATGTCAAATGAACACACATGTGCGCACATAAGGAGTGAAAGCAAGACAACAATAACAAAAATTGCAAGCATTGACCAAAAACAAAAAAAGAGTGAAAATTGTTGGTGATGGAGTTGGATAAGAAAAGCCAAAAAAAAAAAGACATTGCCAATGTGAAAGAGAACACTATAAGAGGAACAACAAAAATGCTACTTACATTTATCATGATGGGGTCTTGTGTGAATATTTGATGGTGATAGCTTTTCAAAAAATTTTAAATACAATTACCATATGTGAATACACCAAAAACTAAATGTGCTAACATTAGTGATAAGGGATTGATGTTAACTTAATTTTAAATTAGTGTTAGGATTGTGTTAATGTTATATTCTAACACCAAGTGCGCTTGCACCTTTAGGTACTCACTTACATAAGTGGTCACTTCTATATAATGTGAAAGTAGGCCCTGAGTTTACTACATATGTTGTTAAGGTTTCACTAAATGAAAAGTCAATTGTGAATGAATATGATAATACATGGGTGAGTTCAACACATAAATGTTGAATAATTAATTTATTTTAAAATTTAAGATTCATCATGTGAGTTTTTAATTTTTGAACTTTTCAACATATAATAAATTTAGATATTAAATTCTAACTCAACTTTGAAGTTCTCTTATTGTCCTTGTGATTAATGTGTTCAAAACTAATGTGCTTATCTATGCTACTCAAGGTTCGATTCTAGATTCGTGCAATCTAAATTTTTGATAATAGGGCTAAATTTTTTAAAAAAACTTTGACAAAATAAAAAATAATTTAATTTATGCCAAAGTCACCCATGTACTAGGTATAGTGGGAAAATTAATAATAATACCTGGTGGGTACCCCCTGGGTATCACATGAAATGCCCCACTATATTTTACACTTTGCAAGTGTACCTCCAAATGCACTAGAAAAAAGTCTCAGAGGTTTTTGGGTGTGTTCATTGGATGGTGCATTTGGTGAGTGCTGGGTCACTTAATCCATCTTACTTCATTCTCGTCTTTTGATCATACCTCCATTTACCAATGTGGGTGATTCCTCTTCCAGTTCTTCATCCTCAAGCTTCTGTTTCTTTGTTCCCAATTAGACCTGCTCTCTTTCTTTCTCTCTTTTTCCATGCTTCTCACTGCCAGGCCGACCCATTCTTCCTCACCCAGCATGGAAAGATTTGGCAAAGCACATGCTGAGGAAGAAAGAAAGCCAAATCCTTCCCCAGTTTGTCCACTCCAGAAACTCTCATCCTTCCTACACCAATTCTTCATACATACTATGAGCACTTCCGGTTTCAGTTTGAGCTGCAATTGTAACCTGAGAGTGGATTTAGGCATCGCACTCTTTCCACATGCAAAATTACCACAGTTCTGATGTAGGCTTTGAAGTATCAAGTAATTCACATTCAAAGCCACTGATCATGATTTGCAATCACAGCTTCAGTAATTGGAGTGAGCCACCCATTCACAAAGCTAGATGGGTTGTGATCAAGAATTCACATAATGAACCAAAAAGGCATAACTGCAAAAATGATAGTGAAAGACAGAATGATGAAAGAAATGTAATGTCCCCACCATGCTTCATGAGCCAGATCACAAATTCTAACTCTTGATTCTGAGTGAAACCTAGAGACAAAGGATTTGGAGGAAAATTTATTGCCATGTGGCTTTCGAGATCAGCTGGGATTCATATGCTGATCTGCAAAGGGTAGTCAAAAGCGGCACCTCCTGAGATATCAATTGCCCAGTTTCCAGGATCCAAATTGATGCAACTTACACTGATTACAAGACCCAAGTCTGCAAATGCCCAAAACCTAGAATCTGGGATTTATTTGGAGTCTGGGTTGAAGTTTGTTCACCCATGAGATCTGAGTAACACTGTTTCTTGCATGAGGTGCAGAACCTGTGAGTTAAATTGTGGAATCTGATGGTTTCAGACACGTAAAAATTTGCAAACTATTTTGCATAGATCTGGCATGTGGGAACCAAATCCCTGAATTATTATCTCCTCACAACTCATGGTGTTCCTGAACAAATGAACTACCTACCACAATGGTGATGATGAGGAGCTTACCAATGAGAGACTTGAACCTCCATGTTCATGATTGTTGCAAATTTTACAAATAGTTCATGAGCAGCAGAAGCACAAGAGCTTGAACTCACCCTATCAGCAATTTATCCATTCAGGTGTGCACAATACGACCCAAATTCTGAAACAAAAACTCTCCTCAAAATGTTTCTTAATCTGATACAGAACCAAAGAAAATGTTCACTAGTTGATTGTGCACATGTGTGTATATGTTTCTAAAGAATCTGATGCTACACCAAAAACCTTCAAACCTGAAAAATTCCTTGTGAGCAAAAGCTAGGGCACTGCATGACCATGTGCGATTTACAATGTTTTCAAGCAAGTCAACTTTTCTCCTAGGCGAATCATTTGCACCAGCTGAATTCATGTTGTAGCAAAGTTGTTCATGCATAATAAGAATCATAATTTTATAGTGCCATTCAACATTTAATCAAAGTTCTGTGTTGCATGATGATGACTAACCAAGTTCACCACAAAAAAAAAGAGAAATTCAATGCAGAAGAAAACCTCTTGACAGATTGATCTCCAGAACTAAGTAGGACTCATTCTACTGCACTTCTGTTGCAAGACTCAGAGCTTGCAGCCAACCACGTGAGAATCTCATCTCATATAGATCTTGTCTGTGTTGTAGTAAGATATCATACACACATTGGGTGTTTTTGGAGATCTGGAGCTCCTCAGGATCAATCCAGATCTGTTGTTTGCAAGCTGGAAGGATCTGGATTCATGATGAACTCATCACTGGTAAACTTACAAGGGTTTAGGGTTTAGGGTGTAGAACTTATGCATGGCAGCGGCAAGCTTTGCTGAGCTAATGATGAGCTGCATTGATTGCTCATGTAATTATTGAAGCTAGCCAATCTTGACCCAAGTGGCTGTGCTTGGAACACCAGCGGAATCGACAGCGAAAAGCATGTAGTAGGCGGAGGGTGCAACGACGGCATTAGGGGGAGCTGTGGAAGTCACTGCATACTGATTCCTTTCCATGTTTGTTGTCGCTGAAACTGCCAATTTCAGTAATCTTTGCCCCTGTGCACAAATGGGTTGATCATCAAATTCTCGAACGAAAAAAGATTGGCAAGCTCATGCACTTAATCAAGTAAAACCCTAAACCGAACCCTTGCGCTGCATCAGAAGATTGTAACGACATACCTGACCAAAGGAATGAGTAACGAAAGCGGCACTCGCTAGATTGAGCTCCATAGCTGTAGGATTAGCTGCAGCTGTTGCAACGGTGACAGTGAAAGTCGCAGCGTATGCTAAAGAAGCGGGAGCATCAATGAATCGCGGTCGATCAGCAGCTCCACCCGCCGCGAGGTAAGGTGGTGAGAATGCCTCGATTCTCAACTCAGTCGGTAAATCGCCTGTCAAGGTGTAGAACTCGTGCGTGTTGCTTCCAGCAACGAGAATGCGAGCATCGGGCAGCAGATTGGCAGTCGAGTGATATACTCTGGGTATGTCGGAAGCTGTGAGCGACTGGAATCGTGTGCCTGCTGCAGCTTGTGGGTAGTATAAGACCGGCGTCTGGACTGGGTTTTGCGCATTTCCCCATCCCTGAGCACCGCTTCCAGCTCCATTCACAATGAGCACATCACGGGTCGGTAACAGCACCATGTCTCCCATATTTCTTCGCATCGGCATGGTCTCCATAGCCCAATCCACAGCTGCTCCGGCCAGAGGAGCAATCCGTCCACAGGTTTGTGATGCAGGTAATTCTCCTGCTGGATTCAAGTAAGCACCATAGGGTGCCCCTCCGCACACCAGAATCTCCGGGTTCGTCCAACCGCTCTCGGACGTCAATGGAAGCATGACGGAGCTCCCGGCAGCTGGGTAGTTCCGTGGCTCCCCTGGGATGGTGGGTAAGCTTCTCACCACTGTATCGGTTTGCCAGTCGTACAGGATCGAGTCGCGATTCGCAAAGATGAAGAGTTGGTTGTTGGGTAACAGATGCAAGTATGGATATAAGTTATCATACTGTACTCCATCATCTGTCTGCACGTGATTCATGCATGATTCATGTATGGGAAGGAGAAGAAGATGATCAGGAACCGGGTCGAGAAGCTGCTATCTGCTATCCCAATGCATGAGAGCTAAGGACATCTTTCCATTAGGCTGCTGTGATCACAGATTTTGTGGAGATCACAACGGAACTTTGCACTATGTTTTTCCAGCTATATGCGCTCAGTCATCTCACAGCTCTACAGGTCAAGCATTAACCAATGAGAGCTGTGAGTCAAATTGTGACTCACCATACAATGGCATCTGTCTTTTCTTTCTTTCTTGAGAACATGTGTTTCGAGAGGTCCTAACATGTTGAACTACACATTTTTCAATGCACTTGCAGCTCTGGACAATGGAAAGCGACTACCCCTGCAGCAAGAAACAAAGCCCTATGGCAGTAGTGGCTTTCCATTAGACTGCTGTGATCACAGCACCCTATCTGTAACTGTGGTCACAGCAGCCTAATGGAAAGAGATTCTAAATTATCTATCCCCCAAGAGATTGGCACAACATCTTACAATGGCAGCAGCAAGCTAGCAGCACTGCGGGGCCTGCAACTACTACGCACCTGAGTGAGGAGGGGAAGATTAATGGCGCCTTGACCATTAGCAGGCACGTACTCCAGCGTGAACACACTGCGGCCACCGACGACAATCTGACGACCATCGGGCAGGAGCTGATTAGTAGCATACCAGCGCCCGTTTTGCAGCTGGGTATCAGTACTCTCCACCCAGTCACACTCGCCATCGTCTCCGCAAGGCACGAACGTCCGGATCTGTTGCAGATCACACATGTGATCAATGCTGCAGCTTCTTCAACAAAACCATGTACACACTACACACCCAAAGTTTGCTGATCATCAGCGAATCATGTCTAATACAAGTTGCAGCTCCATGTGTTAAATAGCTAGCTAGATCGGCACTGCAATGCCTTCTGGCCGGGCAGCCACAAAGTTGTTCTTGAAGAAGTTGTTCATCACATGTGCATGCTGCATGCATTGATCATGACTACTACTTGAGGCTCACCTTGCTAAATCCGTCGGAATCGCCGCCTGTTTGAACGAGAGTGCCGTCGCCGATGAATTGGCCGGAAGAGCACCAGGTGTCGGTGAAGATGAAGAGAGGCCTTATGCTGTTGGATCCCGGCGTGAACACCGCAGAATGCGCCGTGCAATCTTGTTGAGACACCTGCAAGTCAACAATATATGCAGCAGCTAGCTAGCTTCATCACCATGCATTTCAGTAAAAGTTCTACTATAAACTTGTCAAAGGAATCTATTGCTTCGCGAGTTTGCAGTTTGTTATGAAATTTTTTCATTCTGTCGCGGATCAACAACCAGCTTCATGAACTGCTTCTCAAATTAGCTGATCAGCTGAGTTTTGTGGCTTCCAGCAGACCTGACCGTGCGCCCTGCACTTCTAAAACTTGGGCTTGGACCTGCAGAAAACTTCACAACTCTAGCAGTTTGAACAGCAGCAACTTGTGCAGGGAGGTACTAAATTAGGTACAGTAAGTGTCTCTTTCCATTAGGTTACTATGATCACATTTCACACAGTGTGCTGTGCTGTGATCACAGCAGCTAGCTAATGGAAAGCCACTACTATATATAAGGCTTCGTTTCTTGCTGCAGGGGCAGTTGCTTTCCATTGTCCAGACCTACAAGTGCGTTGAAAATATGTAATTAATCATGTTAGGAACTGTGGGTTCACACACACATGTTCCCATGAGAAAAAAAGACAGATGTCATTGGACGGAGCTCTCACAAGCTCCTCCTGCAATTCATCAATGCTTGAGGCGCAGTCTAGTTGTGAGATGATTGTGAGAACAAATCGATGGCTGTATAAACATAATGGAAAACCGCTGCGATCCAAAAAAATTTTGTAAAAAAATCTGTGATCACAACAACCTAATGGAAAGATGTCCTTAGTACTGACCCGATCGTCGGGGTTAGCGCGACATCGACCACCATTCAAAGGGAGCTGCGAGGGTCCAATATTGGTACGATCCAGCAACACCACATTGCCAAAATGAGTCACAGCTGTGTGCATGGACGAAATGCCGGCGTCTTGCACAACCACCTCCCATGAGCCTTGAGCATGCACGAGGCGAAATCTTCCAACCAAGCTGACTACGTCGTCGGGGACGAGTCCTACTGCGGTCATGATTTCCAAAACCAGCAATACCCGGAAAATCTTCAAAGCATGACTAGAGCAACACCCGCCGGCCATGAGTCTGTTGACGTACGTGCAATCGATATTCGATCTCTTCTTCTTCTTAATCTTCTTCGTATTCTTCTTCTTCTTCTTCTTCTTCTTCTGAGCTTCAGTGCCCACATGAAGCGCTCGCTACGAGAAAATTTGTGCAATGGAGAAGCACTAGAGATTGACTCTCTATAATTGTTGTTGTTCCTAAGTTGCTATCCTGTCCTGTCCTCCATGGCTCCTACAGCCTTTATACCTAAACCCTAAAACCCTCAAGGGTCTGCCTATACGTAGACCCTTCACCTGAGTAAAGCAAAACTATCTTTTTTTTTTCTTTTTTTTTTCCCCATTATGTTTTAGGTCATATCCTATTATATTTGTTTCAGACTTTTATTAAAATTTTCCTAAAAAAAAATGGAAACAAATTTTCATATTCTATTATATTTTATGTAAATTTTTTACCTTCTTTGAATAACAAAAATGATGTTTTTTTATTGGAATTTCTTTTCATGCATCCAGCTAGCAGGCAGCATTTGTTTTTATCTCCATATTTATTATATGTTTTTTTTAAATCTTTGAAATTTATTTTAAAGTTTTTTCTTTGGAAAATTTGTCAAGCATCTAGCAGAGAGCAAATGTTTCATCTTCGGTGAAAAAAGAAAAAAAAAGAAAAAAAAAAAGAAGAAGAGGGCAAGTGAGGGACCAAAATATACACAGGAAAATAAATGTAGGGGTGATTTAAACTTTTTTTAATTGAAAAATAATTCATATATGAAAGTAGAAAAAATTTATGAGTTTTTTAAAAAAAAATTGGCTACCTTCTAAAGCCTGCTGTAGGAATCTGGCGATCCATTTTTTTTCTTAAAATTTCAAAATCTGGCTAATTAGGATCAATCTTTGCACGAAAGTCCTTCATATGTGTCAAATTCATATTTTCAAAAAATTGTCTGAAATGTCAAAAATGAGTTTCTTTTGGGAGTTTCTGATTGTCCAATTTCAGGAAAACATTCTTTTCTTCAGAAAAATGACCAGAGTCTAGCAAAAATTATTTAATATCATTAAATATAATTATATATTATGTATGTGATATATATATATATATTCTTATTTTAATATTTAATTATATTTAATGGGTTGGAGTTGTTTAGCAAACATATAGAAAGATGCTTGAATGTTTTAATTTCCTTTTTTTGTAGCCAAATTTTGGTAAAT
>Ga0209611_10004996_pt1 | contig 22470 bp, 10 predicted proteins | sample S1TSphgellanicum_3_FD_187693 | JGI IMG/M metagenome (GOLD analysis project Ga0209611, IMG submission 187693) | Host-associated microbial communities from peat moss isolated from Minnesota, USA - S1T2_Fc - Sphagnum magellanicum MG (SPAdes) (version 2) | ecosystem: Host-associated > Plants > Peat... | reverse complement strand
GGATCTGGAAATCCAAGCTCAGGTTTATGAAGAGCAGCTCAAAAAGGAGGACCCTTTGCACAAGTGTGATAGGCTTGAAAGGGAGAGGGGAGGAAAAGACAATAATAACTTAACTCAATAGCCCCTAATAAATCCTCATCCAGAGTGAGTAGTAATATTGGGGTTGCTAGCATTTACAGCATTAATTGTGTCATTCAATGGCGCTTCTGTCAAGCTGCTGGCTTCTCGGCATTTCTTCTCCACGGTAGCCTATATACCTACCTATCTATTATCATCCCCAAATTCATGCCCCTACCATTAGCCTACACCCAAAATGGTGATGAAAAACGCAGGTAGAGAGATAAAAATCGATGACAGCCAATGAGGTGAGGTGAGGCAACATGCACCCAAGAGGCCCAATTTTTTTCCCTCTTATAAGCTAGTGTACGCCCCAGGGCTGGGGTCGGATGGGATGGATTTTTTTGGGAATTCGGTGATCCCAATGTGTTTCAAATGGTTACATCGTTTTCTCATTACGTTCTCTATGGTTATTTATTTTGTTCTCAAGTTGGTCCCAGCAAGTTCCCATGTGTTCCCAATAGCAGCACAATTTTTGCCCTAAGTTTTACTCTTGTAACCTGTATAACTAACCCATGAGAGAAGACTACAATATATTTATTTTGGGAGTGCACATAGTGTGATCTCATTTTTTTTGGTGATTGGTCAATCATAGATGCCCATCAGGCCCAAAAAAAAAACCAAGAACTTTGGGGGTCCCCACAATTAATTAATACGAATTATAATTGTGTATCAATGGCCTATATGGCTTATAGGCTACATCCCTAACAACAAACGTGGTGAACATTTTTGTATACTTGGTAAATAATTTGACATGTAATAATGGAATGCAAATGTGGTGGGCTCTAAATGAACCATTTTTTAGAAAAAGTTGGAAAACAAATGGACAAAAATCCATTGCAAAGCAAGCTCTAAATGAACTTCAATGATATAATTGGGGCTAGGTAGGTTGTTGTTTCAAACTGCTCTAACAGCTACCACAAGTTTCATAATAAGTAGTTTTAGCCCCCGTAGTCAGATATTTTAGGGGCCTCCAATCCAATCATGGGGAGAAATGTTTGGTTGTAAATACCACCAAAATAGGCTAGGTATTTTTAGGCTCCACAGGTTGCAGGCTTTAGAAAAAGTTGTGGTTGTCTGAATGGAAGTAGAAACTTAGGAGCCCTAGCTCAATAATTACTTAATTAGACCTTTGAAAAGCACTCTCTCTCTCTCTCTCACTCACTCTCAAAGATTCGATGCATCCCCGCTTTTCGATGCCAAGCCACTAAATAGTTGCAACAGAATTCAATGCTTTTCAAGGACAAGGTGCCCAACATGAACATGAAAATGTAACCCCGAGAGAGAGAGAGAGGGGGGGAAAGTGGTAAGGCCCTAGCCCAGCTTTTACATTGTTAGGTTGTGTTTCTACAATACAACTAATAAACAAAGTAAACATTATCACATGAAAACAGAGCTACTAATGCTGGTTCTCTGCTGGAGGTGGTGGGAAGCAGTTGTGTGGGTGCTACAAGTGAAGGAGACCGGTTGCACAAGTGTTCTATTTGCAAGCTACTAGTTGTATGTGACACTTCATGTGCTGCCTTCCATTACAAAGGCTTGCAACTCCGAAGGTCATATGCTGGAATATAGTACAACTAACTTAGAATGGAAACAGAGAATGCTTCCAAGAACCCAACAAATGCAACACTTACATTTACTAATTGATTTGAAATGGAAAGTTAACTCAACTAGTAGGTAGAAAGAGGAAACACTTTGATTACAATCAACACTAAATACAACATGTTTGATGGAAACTCACAATACCTCTTTGTTAAGGGTAAAGACTAAGATTATTGTAGTTATTGGAACAATAGCTAATTAGGATAATTAGCTAGGTAAGGTTCACTTTGCCTACATGTCTCCCAAATATTTAGGAAGGACTATTTTGTGGTTTGGAAAGGCATGTGTCAAAGAGAAAATAAGATCTAGGAAAGGAATGTGAGGGAGAAAAAATAGGAGGGAAAATAAGAGTTGATCCTTAGGTAGCCGTCATCCATCTTGGTAGTGATTGGCTACCTAAAGGAGGCATGATTTGAAGACAAGGATTAGTTCGTTGTAGAGGAAAGTGTTTGAAAACCATGGTGTTGGAGTTGTAGTAGCAAAGTAATATGTACGTGTATAGTTTCATGTTTTTGATAACTAAAATTTGATGTACTTGTTGTGATCCTTAGAATTTAAGTTATAGTCTTTATGTTTTGAGAAGTTGTGTACTCATTATTATAGCTTAAATAATTTTTTTTCACTTCTTTGATTGTTATAACATTATTGTAGTCTCAATGATACTACAGTTGGATTCACATGTGTCATTTTATTTCTATTTATTGTGCTTGCTTAATTTTCAATAATTATTTGTGAAGTCTTTAGCCATTGTTATAGTGTCAATATATAGAATTATAGAACAAAATAATTTGTTGACAATTTTGTATTGCTTGTTCAATGTTATTCATTCTTAATCCTTATCAAATTACTAGATTTTTTTCTTTCTTTTTTTTTGTTTATCGAGTCCCGACAAAGAACTCTTTTCTAATCTTGCGATAAATTTATTTACGTTCCTTATTTCTAACATTACAACCAAAGTTCTACACTATTTGCAACTCTAATGCTATATGTATTGTGTTTCATTTTTCAAAAAGAACACAAAGACACACAACTTCTATTCATGAATATAATGCTCTTGTTCCTCCTCCTCTACTTTCTATCTCAATTTTTTTTAAATTAAAATATTAGTGAAGGTAATTGTTTTTCCACTATTTACATAAGTGACAACCTTTCCTATAAGCATGGCAACTTTTCACCTAAACACTTAATTTAATGACTTAATATTTTTTTTTCACTCTACAAATCCTTTTCTTACCTATATTTTATTAAGTAGGATGAATGATACCCACCTACCATAAACATGAGAATTCTTAGAACTCCTATAAGAATGATGGTACTTCTTTCAAATACTTTGCACGATCCCTAAATTAATGGTTGATTAGTACACACTTTATTTTTTCTCCTTTAGATCTATTATTGATAATCTAACTTATCTCATGTTGTTAAATAAACAATACAAATTAATAATTAATTTGTGTTTTTAATGACAAACCCAAATGAAGGAATCACAAATCAATCTCTCATATAATTTTAATGGAACATCATGTTCAAAGTTTCAAGATTTCATCAATCAAATATGTTTAGTCATTTAATTCCATGGAATCAATGTTATTTAAATGAGGTAGTCCAAGTTGGATTCATTAAAAAACTTACATTTTGCATGATCTTAACTTAGTTTTCACCTTAACTTATAACATTAGTTTTTGTTGTTTAACAACTTTAAGTAATTTCATCATTCTACTTTAATTCCAGCCTTAGAGATTTAAAGAATGAATGCACATCAATGAACAAACTTTTCTAATGCGAATGATCATGCCCAACTATTGATGTGCATGCTTTTGAATTTATGCAACAATTGTTGACATCTTGTGGAATGAAGTTGCATTAATAAAAAAAATCAATTTTGGTTATAGATTGATGTGAAGGAATTATTATAATGGGCATAAAAACTACACCAAGGAATTTCCAATGCACACAAGTATTACAACAAACTATATAAAAGCATGCCTAAACTTAAGTCCAACCACATAATATGATGATTTAGAATAAGGCCATGAAGTATGTAAAAAAAAAACTTCAAACATAATTATATTCAAAACATATAAATTTTTAAAAACACCATTTATGAAAGGAACAAGGTTAATATATAAAGTCATACCCAATTTGGTGTTGAACATACTAAAGGTAATGGGGGCTTTGTTTTTATTTATAGTTATTTGGGGACCAAGTTCAAATAACCTTTCAATTTCCATATGACCCACTACCCAAGGAACCTTTTCATGCACATTTCAAAATATTTATCATGGATGAAATGTGAACAATGGCAGATGAACTTCATTTAATGAATGAAATGTGAATAATCATGGATGAATTTCATCCATTATAAAATTTGAAATATTGGTATTAACATGGTTCAAATGTTGTCCAAATTGAATGATTTAAAAATCATTGGAAATCTTTTTTAAATGGCTAATAAATTGGCCTTACAAGGTTATTGTGAATTAGGATGGACCAAATCAAAAAAGAAAAATTACACTAAACTTCATTTCAAAGATTTTTTTAATATATTGTCACATTGTGACACAAGCATAAGGGTATTATTCTTTAAAAACTGATTCCATTGGAAAATTAACACATGTAAAGGTCATATATTAGTTAGTGTGTGGAAAATCCCAGATGTGATTCCAAAATTTATCCACCTTAGCTTGCATTCACCTTACATGTCTAGAATAAACTTGCTTTTTGATCTTTAAAAATGTTTTAAAAGTTGAAATGCCCAAATGTTTCCAAATGTCCATGAATATTTGGTGCATTCAAAGTGGAGTTTGAAGAGGTAAATGTCATTTGATTTAAAAACTTAATATGATGTCTGAAGGATTTCATCAAAAGTTATAAAAAAATGGTTTCACGTATTTGATTTGGCTACATTTTTAAAAAGGTATATGAAAGTTTGAAGTTTTTTCACATTTTTTCTTCAAATTAAAAATGTGTTATAAGAATCCTAGGATTCAAGGCTTATAAACATTCCATAATGCACTATATCAAATAGTATACCCCATCATGTTGTGGCAAATGTTTTGGGGCATGTTAATTAACGTTTTTCACATCTACATGTTTCTTCATGGTTGTGGTCCATGGCTTTGAAGTGAGTTATCACCTTTCTGCCCTTAGTTCATCGACAAAAATTACAAGATTAAATACCTCATGATAACACACTATTAAACATAGATTGTATGCATATTTCCTTTTTTATTGGGAGGTTGTAGTAAAATGGGACATAATTAAATCAAGTTTATAATTGAATAAAAATTCTTATCATAAAAATTTGGCAATATGGTAAGTAGAGAGGTATACATATAAATACATAACTTATATACAAATTTTAAAAAATCTATGTTATAGCTTATTATACCTACCCATTAATGTAGGTGGGTTGTAGGTAGGTAGATAGATTAAAAAAATGAAGCAATTAATCGTGTCTTTATCCCTATTGAATAACTAAGTAAACATTTTCATTTATGACACATATCATTGATACTTGATGGAAAATGTGTCATGTTGTTGTCAAAATGATGTTCACATATTGATTATCATTTTGATTAATAGTAAAAATGCTTAGCAAAATAATTAGTAATAAAATGAACATAAGTAAAATAATCAAATAATCAATTTGACCATGTCAAAATCAACTTGTCCAATATAACTACTTGGTCAAATGGGAAAATGTCACAACTTGGTTTTTGTTCATCATATTTTTTTGTCAAATAAATCATGTTGTGTTGTAATGAGATCATACATTCACTAGTTGGGCTTATCAAATACTATATTACCTTGGCCATTTCAACACATGTCCATTGAATAATTAATTAATTTTGAAAAATTCATTTCAACAAATGGAATATTTTAAAATATTCACTATTATCCTTCACAATTTTTTGATTAAGAAGAAATAATTTTTGACAATTCCAACATCTTTAGAAATATATAATTATTGTCGAATTGGCCAAGGTATTAGGGTAACCAACAAAATTCAAGTTTTTCCCTTACCATAAGATCAATACATGATACAAATCTTTACTTGCCTTCTTACTTTTAACATTAGGAAACATTAAATAGTGATGTTTGTAAACCTTCCTTAATTAGCACAACAAATGTTCTAGCAAGGTTTTGAAAACTTGAACACAATAATCCTTTCTCTTTCCATGCTTATGTTAATTTTATAATTCTTTCTATTGTGTCACCACAAGTTTGTATTATCAATAGTCTAGATAGTTAGTTTGAAACAATTAATTTCATCCAACCTTCACAAAGTAATTTCCTTGTTTATATTATTGTGCTTAAAATTATCAAAGTGTTTTTAAGATTTGATTTTGTTTAGTTCGACCTCACAACCCTAACTTGCCACCAAAGTGCTGCAACAATTGTCAATCAATTCCCAATACAATAGAAACCAAAGACCCACACCTATTTACTAACACCACATCTTCCTTATTCTCTTCCTCCCCTTCCCACCACCTAATCAAGATTACAAACATGTGCAATAACACCTAAATCAAATGGATCACAACAAAGGTTATAACATCTTGTTAATGTTACATGCCCACAACCTCCCTCCTTTTGTTTTATTTTGTTGTGCACTACCATGTTAGCACTTAAAACCATTGTTTTCTACACACACAAACCTAATAACATAGCAACCTTCCTAAAATTTGCATAACCTCCAAACATTTGAATAACACAAAACTATTAACAATTTCAACCTTAAAACTTCACTTTACAAAATTGAAAACAATATCACATAGGTCAATGAACCTTTTTTTCCTTCAATGTGTGAACACTTTCCACATTAAGAAAAATTGTTTGGCCTTGTGTTCACCCCTCATCCTTGCCTCCTCCATCCTTTTTATGTTGTGCAAAATGACTGAATTAAGAATATTTTCAATTTTTTGTTTTTACAAAACTACAACCTATGCCTCCATTAACACCTTTAAAAAAATGTTCAATCATAATTTGGTTACCAAGCTCCATGTCACCCCTAATTCCCTCCATCATAACTCATACTCAAGCTCTCATCATCTCATTCCAATGTTCAATAAAGTTGGTTTTTTATGAAGTTGCCAATTAATTTTAGGCTTTTGACAATAACCTATCTTCTATCCTCTTTAGGGTTATATATTCCTTGGTATGTTTATTATTGGGATGTTGCCTTTAAAAAATTGTATAATTGTTGAAACATTTGTTTTGTTGATAATGTTGATGTTTACAAGCATTCCCATAATACAAATGAACCTTATGGTGAGACCTCAGGGTCCCATACGGACCTTGGCCTCCCATAAATGCTATAGCACCATCAGTATTCATCAAATTCAGAAAACAAAGGCGGCAATCGACTCCTCTCGTTGAGATCTATCTAGAACCATAAAGACCTTTTCCAGTTGATATGGTGACTTAATGTGTTGTATTGACTAGTCTGGCTTCAAGGCTATGATGAATACTTGGAGAAGAACTATAGTATCAATTTTTGAGGTGGTCCTGACACGTCGACCACATTCTTCTTAGGGCGTCTTGGCCTTGCTTTGACTGGCGCTGATGGAGCTAGTGTGTTTGGCATTGATTCCACCATTGCATCTATCGTTACAAACTGCCACTTCTTCTTACGCATTACTGGGTGCCTACTCCTGCTCGTTGTCGATCTACATGCGGAGAGCACCAAGATTCTTGAGATGCCATTTCTTCTTATGCATCGCTAGGGGTGCCTACTCCTGCTCGTTGTTGATCTGTGCATGAGGAGCACCAGGAATCTTGGGGTAGTATAGCAAGTGCTCGAGGGGAATTGAGAAGTAATTTTTGCCTAGGGAGATTAGCTTTATCTCAGTGAATGATAACACAGGTGCAATCGACAAATAGATGGGTAGGAACATTGCCTGTTCAATTATGATGGCGGCGACGTTGAACAAATTAGATAGAAATGATTGACGGGTCAAGCTGATATTCATGGCATTTACCAGTGGTACGTTGACGGCCTCATTGTCTGGCGTTGAGCACAAGGATTGCATGCTAACATGGCCTTCATCGAACTCAAAGAAGTAATTGAACGTATATCGAATAGGTAGCGACTTGAAGTGTTTCTTGAAGATGGGACCCCAATTGACATAACACGAGTGCCGCGCATCACGATGATCAATGAAGCTTGCGTTAACCCCTTTGACTTCGTTGACGGCTTCAACGATCGCCATTGGAGAGTAGAAGTTTTTGCCCTTCATCACATTGTGGCACCATGCAATGACCCGATCGACAATATTATGGGAATGTCCTGGGATCAAGTACACTAACACGACCTTTGAGTAGAACAAGATGGAGAGTAAAGTGAAGAACTGCATGACAAGTTGCAACTTGTTTTGACCGACATAGTTGTTGAGGATTACGAGTAGAATTTTCGGCATTGCTATCTTACGGCTTAGTAGCGTTTTGAATTTCTCTAGATGGTAGGTGAATCGCAAGCTACATAGGGCATCAACATTCTTGCCTTGAGTTCGCTCATCATAGAAGAATACATCGGTGTTGTTGCTAGTCAGGTCGGTAACCATAAAATTCAACTCCATGAGGTTAAAGTTGAAATAATCGGCCAATGGCCATGAATATCCATAATGAGGCATGGCAAAACTACCACCAAAATCTTTGATCTAGATCTGAATTTGAGGCGCAACAATTGAGAGAGTCATGTCGTTGTCACCACCATCATCATCACAATGTTCATCATCATAGTGATTAGGGATTATGGTAGGTGGAACAGGCTGATCAGGGGCATGATGCTTGATGAACTCTTTCACGAAATTTGACACCATGCGGCGTTGACCAATGGCGACATCCAAATGCATCTCCTTTTCCATCAGTAGGCAATCGCATTCGTTAGTAGGAAGGTCATCGTCCTTGAGCTAGATATTGATTCGAACATAGTAGTCATATGCATCTTCGACTGAACGAGCTAAGTGAAGGCCAAGATAGAAAAGGTGCATGTACTGAATCCATTTCAAATATGATACAATGCAAGCACCATCATTGGAGGTTTCAATCTTGGCCTTGTAGCGTTGGTGCAACTTTGTGAAAGTTAGAGTTGCATCAATAAGATACTGCTTCGGGCGACGATGTGTGTAGGGCAACCCGTCCTCAACCTCCCATGTTTCAGCATCTACCTTGATCTTGTTCAGGTCACTATTGTGGATTACATGAGCAGGAATGTGAGCGGGATGACGGGTATGCAGCGTGTTGATGCCATTTTTAGGACGTTACGCAATCGATTGATCCTAGTGCCGTCGATTGGAATGATGGCTTGAATCTTGCGTTTCGAATATCCACTCTGGAGAAGATTGATTATAATGTATTCCGACTATTGCCATTTGGAACTGGACTGATGTGTTGCCATGGAAATCCAATCGGCCTGGATCTGAAAAAATCGCCTCTTGACCCATCTTTGAAATGACCCATTATAGCATGTTCGCCTTGCAATTTGATGGAGGGCGACGTTGTTGCTGTGGCACAGTCTGACGGGAACCACCGATTTCGCCTAATCGGTGCTAAACATCATGAGCCTGTAACATTGACATTGACGTAACATTGTTGTTTGATGGTGCACGGGCCAATGTCACTGCGGATTCAATTGGAGAAGGAATAACAACCTCTAATGCTGCTGGTGCCGCGTCCATATCAGTTAGGTAGCCAGTGATAATACTCTTCCATCTATGGGCCAAAAAACAGTTAGGGAATCTGACGAAAAATTCTTCTATCGCAACCCTAACCTTGGGCTCGTGACCAAGGCGAAGGGCTTGCAAGAGGGCGAGACAATAGGGAGACCCGGGAGATGCATTTTATACTCGTGGGAGTGCAAGAGAGTGTGAGAGAATGAACCTTCACACTCCCAAGGCAATTCCCACTTGGGGAGTTGGAGTCCTGAAGGACTCTCGAATCTTCAGGGAGCGATTGCAGGGGTCAAAACCCATTGGTTTGAAGAGTTTTTTATATCATTAGAAAGCTATTGAAATGTAAATGTTTAAAATGGGCTCGCATCACCCATTTGAACATTTGAAACACAAGTTATCACCAAAAGAAAGGCCAGGAGTCAAATTGGTAGTTTGACTCCCAACCACTAAAAGTCAAAAATTGACCTTATTTCCATGCGTGCAGGTGACGTGCAACATACCATTGGAAATCTTTCGACAAGGGCTACAACTTTGTTTTAGTCCTCATCTCAATCAGAGGTCTACACACAAAGTTATGGGGCCCCAAAGTCGCGAGAGTCTTAACTTTGGCAATTTTGGGACTCCCACTTGGGAGTCTAGAGACAAAAAGCCATTTGGATCTGGGCCTCGTGGAGAGGCACATAGTATATTATAAGGGGGAAGGTGGTGGCTTCCCCCAAGTCCGGGCAGTGGTGAGTCTTATGAGTCCGAGTTTGCCCGTGGCTTGTTCTAGCATCAAAAGTGTTCCAACTATGCAGTAATCACCTTGTGTTGGTTTTATACAAGTTCGTGTGAATAGTTGATGCTTGTCACTCTTCCTAGTCCCATCCTGGAGTTCCAGCATGCCCCTCTACCCCTCAAAGTGCTGTAAGCCAGGAACGTGCCCCGATTATTTGCTCTTCCACTGTTTTCAGTTTGGACTCACATTTGAGTCCATCAAGGAGCCTGGGGGTGCGTCATCCTCCACCTCCCTGTACGCTTGCATCACGACGCTTAACGGTTTGCTTCGCCAATTGTCATTGTTATGATACCCAATCAAGCAATGCATGCGACCGTTCAATGTTTCATAACACTCCTCCTCACTCATCATTGATGATTGGTTAATGCGACAGTGGAATGCGCAGCAGGTAGGACCCCACACCCAAAAAAATAAATAAATTGCCCATTTGAAGATGGGTTTATTTGGGACCCCAAGGTCCTGCCATAAGGTTCAAATGCATCTTGACAATATTATTTACAAGCATTTTGATAATACTAAAATAATATCCTAACAACATCTTTGATACCCATAAGACTACAAATAGCCTTGGCCACCTATGGAAATTTGGTAGGGCTTCCCTAGTCATGCCAATTGAGATACCAATGGTTTTAACTTACTAGAGCCAATACCTACCCAATAACTTATTTGGCTACTTAAAGTCTTATATTTGTGTCTAACACACATAATTGTATGTGGAGTAAGTTCACAATGGGGATAACAACACGTGTAAAAAGTGATAAACATTAATTTCCTAAACATACCATGGGAACCTTTAAATAAGTTTGGAATGAATTTGAACAATGATTTTAATGTGCCCAAAAGTAGTATTAGAATATTGTAATCAATGCTTTCATTGCTTTTCCTTCTTTAAAAATGATTTGAAAATGACATTTTCTTGAATATAATTGATATACATCTTTACACAATAGTGTAATGTGACATCTTTTGAGTCATAACAATTAATGCAATTTTTCATGTAGAATATTGTTAATCATGGAAATATTTGCCTACAACCAATCATTTTCTACCACATTAGCTTGATTGATCAACTCATCATTTTCCAAGCAAGCATTTAAAAATCAGGTAAGTAAGCATTGGTCATTTTATTGTGAACTTACCTTGCCACATGACTTGAGCAATAACCTTTTAAGAATAACAATCATTCATACATCAAAGAAAGCCCATTGGCAAAAAGTCATTCCAAGGGACTTCATAGAAATAGATCATATAGGTAAAGATTAGGAAATCAGATCTATCAAAGTGGCAAATTGACAAGGATAGGCATTCAACTTGGTAAAAATTCCAATGCAAAAGCCCTCATCTTATTTTGAGCTCTTGTCCAAGCGATTTTAATTGCCCAAGGACATAGTAATTTTAAAGGACTAACCAAACCAAAAATAAGATATAAAAAACTGTCGGATCTAAGTTTGAAGGAAACATAATTGCAACAAAAGAGTTAGCTAACTACTACAAGTTATGTTGTTCAAGAAATGGGAACAAATATTGTTCCCCTAATGTCAGATTGCCATTTTAATGTAATATATGCCACAATAAACACTACATATATTACGTTGTAATGAATGAAACCACAAAGTTACCTCACATGTGTCATGAGCCTTGGCTTTTCATGTGAGAAAGCCACATTCTCTTGTAGTGGAGGTCAAATGAAAAGAAGAAAATTTTGTTGGCATTTTTGTTTCTGTCATGTGGTTCTTTCCAATGTTGACCACCTATGGTTCCTTGACTGCATGGTTATCTAACTCTTTCCTCATCCGTAACCATAGGTAAGTGGATATATGTTGGGTATATAATCTTGACACAAGTTTGTACCCCCAATTATGATGACCACACAATACTGGTGTGAAGTGTGAATCAGAGCCATGAGATTTGAGCAAAGCAAATGCAAATTTGGGTATGAAATGGGCACAGGGGTTTAAAAAATTTTAAATTTGCTAACAGTGGGGGAAGGGTTTAGGCCCTTAGGGTTTTATGGGCTTGGATGACCCACCATAGCAGCAGTCACACACCTGTTAGGAAGGGAAGGGTTTGTCACTTTGTCAGCAGTGGGGCCAAGGAGTAAGAAGTATGTGTTGTTCCATTTCCTTTATGCAAAGATGAGTTGGGAAGGAAATCACAGTAAAGCAGTCCAAACAGTGGCCAATTTGACAAGTTTTCAGTCTGGAATTTGTGGCACATCGACGGTGTAAGTACCTCCAACAGAGTTTCATCATGCAAAAGGGGCGGCAACAAAAGCTTTCCCCTCATCACTGGCCGACTGCTCTTTTAGCTTAGGGACATGCAAGCAAGCAAGCAAGCTGTGGGAGTCATGACAAATCTTTCACAACAACGTGAAGGCTATTGAAAAAGGACCCCACAATCCATCCATCAAAATCCTAAAATGAAAACTGACAAAAAATACCCATCAATTGATGGCAAAGGATTGAAGCACAACACTCCCAGGGGAAAAATTGTGATCCGCTCTTTTCTCTGGTGGTGGTGACTGCAATATGATTTCTTCAGACACATACTATACTACTCACTCGCCATTCAAGTGCCATCCCAGTCCACCCTTGAGACTAGGCTCATCATCCTCATCAGGGCTGACAAATACTGAAATACTTTTCATTCATTAAGGGCTGACATGATACCCTTATATGAACTCCAATCCATCTTTTCAGAAACTCACTCCTGCAATTTTTGAAAAAGCTTGGGAAAATGTGACCAGCTAGCTGGTCACTCTGCATTCAAAGTAATGCATATAGTTCACCTCAAGATTTGGGAAAGGATCTAGATATCCTGTTCTCTTTCTCAGCACCTATTTTTAGAACATAACCCCATTTTTGGACAACTCTAAATGTCCCATCTAACTTTGCTAACGGTGCCAGAAAATGGGTTGCAACGCCCTGTGCAGTTCTGTTGCACGATTTGACTAAAAACTTGAGAAGCCAAAAATAAACAAATAATCAAATGCAGTTTTCAAACAGCAAGAAATATGCTAGTGGTAATAACAAAATCCTCCTTCCTCCTTTCTGGTGGTGGGTTTTGAATTTCAGTGAGAGCTTGAAGAACATGTCAAAACTTTTTGCTACAGGTAGACCATCAAAACATGAACCATGCGAAGGACAAAACAACAAGCCCCATGAGAGAGAAATTTGATGATAGAGGAGTATAACATCCTCTCCCATCCATTTTCTAGCTGAATCCTGACTGGAATAGTATTTTGGGTGGATGGGCAATACAGTTGGACTCTTTTTAGTTTAGCAAGCAACCGCTGATGTTACTTGCTACAAAGGGAATTTTGGATGTGGGACAACAAACAAACAAAACATTCTTCAACTAGGTAGTTGGTAAGGTAAGCCTGTGCAGGTAGTTTTCAAAAGTATAATTATGGTCCATGCTTGTAGATCTGGAGAGGAGGTTAGAAAGCAGGCTTTATTATGGGCTTATTCATGGCCTCCAGTCCGAGTACTGACACCTCACACCTCCAGTTCTGTCCTATCTTTTCATTCTTCTTTCCAGATCTGTGTTGGGTCCCACCTTTCTCACGTGTTCATTAAACGAAATTTTTTTTTCATGCGAGTCCAGTTCCAAATTTCTTCCATTCCAGTCCAAATTTTCTTTCATCAACAGTCCATTACCATAAGTTGTGCTCTCACCACAAATATATGAGCAACATGAAATGATCACAAACTGTGTCACTGTTTTTTGGGCTCCTTCGAAAGACAGTGTCCAGTAAGTTAGCAACTCTTTGTGACAAAAGATCAGTTGCCTCAATTGTTTCAAGGAATGTGTGACAATTGAATCGCATAAAAATTTGTGACATTTTTATTTTTGACAAATAATATATACCTATTTACAAAGGCCTGACCAAATGGTGGTCGCAGTTAGCTTTCTCTGAATCTTGAACACATACTTGTCCATGTATCCTGTTACCGACTAATCTCAAATCACCAGGCTCAGAGTCCATGATGCCCAAAGGTTCATGAAATTACATAAATTTCAGAATCAGTTTAAAAAATTGTAAAGACCGGCTGGGGCAGCATTCTTTGGTTGTTTGGCAAATTTTCATATCCTGGTGACCAAAGACAAAAAGCCAGTGCCATAGATACAGAAGGTTTTTCTGCCAAAAAAAATGGGCCACTGTCATCATATTATGGGTATTTTTTTTGAAATCACCATATTCAGAGAATAGGTTCCTCCATGTTGCCAAAATATAACATGATTCCTAAACTTTTGTACTTTCCTTTGTGACTTGTAGCCAAATGTGGCTAAGTTTTCTTGTGGATGATCGCCAACCCACCACCTACATCACAACTTTGGAAACAAAAGAAACCCCACTGGACTGGGGTGGAAAAAGACGGGAGTGGCAGAGTCAATCAAGAAAGGTTGAATGAACAAAATGTACGGGAATTGGTCCACACCCAACCATAGACTTTCTCCAACATATACTTAATTGCGGTGGAAGCAGAATCCCTTGTTACTGTGGCCCAGAACTACATTATTCGGGTTTGGGACGTCACCTTGCAATCACCACCTATATAACCCAGGTCCTGAGTCCCCTGACAATTTTGCTATTGGCTGCAAACCTGGGTTAACCAAAGGTGGATAGGCGTAAGTAGTATATGTGCACCCCACACATCTGCATGGCAGGGCTTTCCATATCTGTCAATACTTTGTTACTTATAAGAATGTGACACGGTTGCAATGCACAGCCACCGACCACATGTTTCACTATTACACACTGAGAGAGAGAGAGAGAAAGCATCATGTTACAAAAAGTTTTGTGAATAAGAATCAAAATTGGCCTGGCACTTCAACTGTGCACATCACATGGCAACTCCAATTTGGGGTTGTCCCAGGCCACTGCAAAGGTCGAGAGGGCACATGGCTTGCGCCATTAGCTTCTCACATGGAGGATGGGAAGGGTGTAATTTGCTTTGGGAATTGGGCAATCAGCCGTTTGTTCAAAACTTGGGTTTGTAGTACTGGGCACAATATTATCGGTTCAACAATCTAGTACTCACCTCAATGGAATTCTTTGACAACAAGAGAGAAGAAAGAGGGGGTGGGGATGGCACAGGAACAACAGAGACTTCCATGGCACACACACTACATATGCACAAATTGTCAGGCCAAAGTTCACCTTGAATGACCACAGCATGTTTTCATCAATAAAATTGGATGAAGCTAAGTCCTGCAGGGTGGGACAGAGGAAAGCTTTATGGACAAACACAAATACCATGGAACCAGCAGCAATGCAGACATTCTCAAGGTAATACTTTGGGTAACAGAGTAGTTCTTTATTCCATACACCAGCTGACTATGGAGTCTCTAATTGCAGTATTTAAAAAAATTCTTCTTCCTTTTCTTTTCCTCAATTTTGTGATGTAGCAGATGGGGCAATCATTCATAAGTACATTTAGCCAAATTTGGCTATAAACAGGATATGAAAATAAAAAATTTAAGCACCCTTCTAGATTTTTGTCTTTTTGCTAAAAACATTGGCAGCAACAAATTCTTGGCTCTATTGTGGAGGCTCTATTGTGGATGCTCTATAGACTTTAGACTAAGGAGACTGCTTTGGCTTTTGCTCATTTTAAATTTCTAAATTGCAACTTGCCCCACTTTTGCAGACCTTGTCCAGCTTAGATTACTGGTTTTGATTCACCTTTTGTTGTTAGTAGAAGGAACTTGCAAAATGTTGGATGTCAACATCCTATCAAGTTGCTTTTACCTTGGATATTTGTGCTTCATGCATTTTAATTTTTTGGAATTATAAGATACTTGACTTCAGGTTAGTTAAGTAATTCATTATATGTGATGTTCACCCTAGTTAGGTGGAGGTAACATTTGCATGTGGGATGCTCATGTATAATTCATTAAGAGTAGGTCACAAGTCAAGGTGGATTATCAAGTTTTGAGCAACTTGTGTGATCATAGTAGTAAATGACATGGATTTTAGATGGAATATAAAATTAACAAAATATGATTTCATTTTTTGACTAACCATATATGTATTGTCTTCTGTAACTATCATGCAATTTTAATTTGGTCAACACTTACAACAAGTGATGTGTTGTGACATGGTAGCATTTTGGGATCTTTCGAGTTCTCTTAATGAAAATTTGAAAAAATCCTAATCCTTTAATTCATATGGTTGTCTGTGACACATGGCACATCCAAAATATTTTGACATGTATTTTTAATGAAATATATTTAAAAATTCCAAATCATCCAAGTAGGAAAGTAGGTATGTAGCGAGGCTAAGCTAAGTAGGTTGCCTAGACCTAGGCTAAGTAAGTAGGACTCTCTTAAGACAAGGATTCTATTTTATTTTGGGTTCAACCTTTATGGTCAAGCTTAGTTGATTCATTCATTTCAAATGACATTATTTTTGGAATGTTTATAGTGCACACCTATTTATATTGTTTACAAAGTTGAAAATAAAATAAAACATATGAGATAAAAAATTTAATGACAACTTAGTCACAATTGTCAAAATAGGTAACAATTGCAAAAATTTGTAAATGACATATAGTTGCATGAAATTGCAAATATAATGATTACATTTTGGCAAATTTCCTTTATTGTATAAAATTTGTGGTAGCTTGTGTGATCCTAAGGTTGGGTGGAATGCTCATTGTAAATGTGTTTTACTCAACTCTATTATTTCATTGATCCACTATCAATTTCCAACATGCTATGAAAGCAACATTATTTTTGAAAGAATGAGAATTTGTGTTGCATGCTATAGTTGTTCATTCAAAAGTTTTGCAATTCTAAGTACATGTTTTTTGGTTGTGTTTTAGTCATAATCATGGCACTTACTTTTGACAACTTCTAGTGGCAATAATTTTCATACTTGGAAGATGTACATGAGAAAGATTTGGGGGATATCACCTTAAGAGAACTATTGCCACGAAAGATTGAGTTTGGAAAAAATGTTTTTGACCAAGGCATTCATGAAAAAACAATTATTGCCAAATTGTTCAAGGCAACCAATTCAAAGGTTTTTCATATAGGTGGCTAAAACAAGCAATATTAAACTTTTACAATTACTTTGTTTATCTTTGTAGTTTGTAAAGATATTTGGTTCATCGATTCTAAAGCTTCACAACATTTCACCTTTCAAAATTAAGTATTTTCAATTTTTAAAGGTTTTACTTTTAGTCACAAAATAAAGCTTAGAGACAACATTACCTTTGATGTGTGAGAGAAAGGGTCTATTGTTTTCAAATTGCAAAATGGGATTTTCAAGTTCATTGGAGATGTATTATATGTCCCAAAGTTGGCAAGAATCTATAATTGGTCAATCAATTAATTTAAAAAAAACTTCAAGGTGAAATTTGAAAGCAATAAATCTTGGTTGAAATTTTTAAATTTAAACAAGGCGATTGTTGAAGTTGTTCAAGAAGGGAGGTTATACAAGTTAGTTGGAGTTGTTCAATCTTTGGTTGTAGATTATAGCATTAAATTGAAGAAAAATAATTTATGGCACCATAAACTTGGACATGTCTTTATGTATGGTGTAATTATTTTGGCAAAATTTTTTTTTATTAAAGGATTGAATTTCAATGGAAATCATGACTTGAGTTTAGTGATGGATGTGTGTATCCATCACAAAAACTCCATTTCCTTTGAATGGGGGTATTCGTGCAAAAACAATATTTGAACTTGTGCATTATGAGAAATCATGTCCATAGAGGTCACATTGTTCAACTAGAGCTCAAAAATCACTCAAGTACAACTATGTTGCAACTACATCCTCCAATGTGCAATTCTTATACAATTACACTTTATGGATATATTATTTAATAAATGAATTTCCATGTCAAAAAATAAGTTAATTTTTCGCTAGTTGCATTGTAGTTTTAAATGTGTTTCATATATGATAATTTGTATGCACTGTATTTATGCATGTAGTCAATTACGTTTGACTTTTTGAGGAGTTACATTGTAATTGTAATGTGCAATTAAGTTTAAAATGTTAAAAATGAACTACACATTGAACAACTTTTTTACAACTAGTGTACAACTTTCATATATGCGATTATGCCATGTGTCTGCATTCCCACCATCCATGAAGTGCAAGCCTTGTAGTTGGTTTCAATTATGAAATCTGTTTGTGCAACTAGTTGGCCATTATGTTGTCACTAAGGGGTCACTATTGTGTCACAACTATGCCACTAGTTGTTACATATGTGCCATTACGGGGCCACAATATTGGCATTGTTTTACAATTGGATGGCCATTACGGTGCCATTACTTGGCCATTAATAAAGTACTATTGATTCACTATCCAAATAAAGTGTGAATTTGTAAACTTCAAATCGGATCCCAATGCTACATAAACTATATTAAAAAGGTTTATATTGGAGGTACATTAAAGTATTCAATCTTATACACCTAAATTTTTTCTAGGCTACATGAACAAATGTGGAATTGATAATAGCTGATTTTTTGTGAATAACTCCTTGGCATCCACAAGGGATGTTGCATCTTGTGGCATATTTAATATATTATATTTAAAATTAAAAATTTAATTTATGGCTTAATTTACATAATTACTATGTATTAAAAATTATATTAAAAAATTAATTTTTAATATAAATTAATCAATATAGTTTAGACAATTTGTGAAATGAATTAATTTAGATAATTCATTTTTCATAGTAAATTAAATAAATAATTTAAAATATTTTAGTAAATAATGTAGTCCTATTTTGTTGTGATTGGCATTCAATTGTTATATTAATAATATTCCACTACATTGCAATTAATATTTAATCCAAATAATATTTTTTGTTAATCTAGGTGAGTAATTACTAAATTTTATTTGAACTTAGATCGTCAATTATCAAAATAGTTATTTTGATAATTAATTATCTGAATTAACTAACTAATTAATTATCTGAATTATATTAATTAATTTAGATAATCAATGTAGATAGTTATATATTTAATTCAAATAATTATTTCAGATAATTCTTATAAATTTCAGATTAATTTAAAAAAAAAAACAGAAAGCATGTGGGAATTGTTTTTTTGTAGTTGTGATTCAGTTGCAACTAAGGTGTAACTAAAAAATTTACCCCATATGCTTTGTTTTTCAAGATCTCATCTCATAAACTATATAAGGAAGTGTCTTCTCTTACATTTTCACATTAAAATACATGTGCCATGTTGGGATAAATTCATAAAAGTTTAACCTTAAAAGCAAAACACAAAAAAAAATTAAAAAAATAATATGACTATTCTTTAATTCACCTACCCTTCTACTTTCCTACCTACTTGCCTATTTAAGTAAGTAGGTCCTACTTTTTTACCTATGTAGGTAGGTTGGTATGTAAGAACTACCAATTTACTTACCTATGGCTATGTACCAACCCACCTAAGTACTTATATATTTATATATATTTTCCCAAAATTTTATTAATATGGCATGTGGCAACTTTTGATTGTGCCACATGTCATAATTTAAGACCATTTAAAATGGATAATCATAATGGATGATGGATATCAATATTTCAAAAAAACATTCATTAAAAAATTTTCATAATGTCATGTGTTAAATTTTGATGAATGGATGAAAAATGACGTTAGCATGACAATATGGTTGTAATCATAGGGGAATTGCATGATAATTGAAAATGAATTGTTGTAACTATGTTGCAATGAATTGCATTAGAGTGAAATTGTATATACAAATAATTGCATTTCTTGCAATTCATGCAACTTATTCGATAGCACTCATAGGTGTAGAAATATAGTGAATTGCAAGTGGTCATTGCAACTCAAAAATTGAGTTACAAGCCCAATTGCAAAACACCCATTTTTCTTATAGTGGTGGTCCCATGGCAACATTTTGTGGAGGGGCAAAATACTTTTTGACCTTCATTGATGGTTTTTTTGGGAAGACATTCCTTTACCTCATGAAAACTAAAGTTGCCATGAATTTTTAATTTTAGTCTTTACAAGACAACAAAATTTGGGTGCTTATTTCTTTTCCACTGGATCATAAACCAATGAACTACAATGGATATTTAAGATCAAATATAAAATCAACAATCTTGCAATTTTGTAATTGGTCTTTGTGACTAAGTTTTAGTCACAAATGACACTATACATATAAAATTTGACTAGTCACATGCAACCATAGTCGTAAATGACATAAATTTTGGATGGAAAAAAAATCAACAAAATATAATTTCATTTTTTAGTTAACCATATATGTATTGTCGTTTGTGATTATCATGCAACTAATTTGGTTAGCACTAACAACAAGTGGTGTGCTATCACATGTTAACATTTTTTGATATTTTGAATTTTTTTTATTGACCTAATTTTAGTTAAATAAATCATTACATGTGATGTTTAACCCAATTAGATGGAGGTAACATTTGCATTTGGAATGTTCATTTCTCATTAGAAGTAGGCCATAGTTCATGAGTGGATCATAAAGTTTGTAACAACTTGTGTGATCTAAGTTGAATGGAGAGCTTGTTATAAATTTGTGTTTTACCCATCTTTGTTCGCTCATAGATCCATTGTCAATTCCAACACAAACAACCATAAAAAAACCCTTAGAAATATACAACTTTCTATACAACTTTGGTTTGACCCATCATTACTAATTAGCTTTGAGAGAAAGAGAGATGATAATTGGAACTTTTGAAATGTTCATTACAGGAGTGACTCCTTGGAAGGAGTTTTATAATTTAATATCAATGTATACTTTTACCATTCCAACATTTTCTTGAATTTTGTTTTTGAAAAAAATTCCTGAAATTCCTGCTATTGAGGTGGGGGAAAAAATGCTAAATAATTTTGTACTACTTAGACACACCACACCACCAAGCTTTAGGCTAGGCAGTCAATAATAACATCAAATAAACTAGTGTAGCCTATGCCATTGGCCCAAGTGTGAACACATTGATGGCTCAACTGATTTTTCCTTCCAAACCCAATTTTTGCAATTTGTTTGAATTTCTAGCAACAAAATCCACTCCAAAATAATTATCTTCCACACCTTTGCTCTGAAAATTGCAAAATAAACCCTATTAAATCTAACTCATCGAGGGCTTTCCAAGAACACCCCCAAATTCCAAAAAAGTTCTCAGTTTCAATTTTATTTAACTTTCATTGAGAATATGATTCAATAATCAATTGCTTCCACACCATAGCTCCAAAGAGTCTCAAACCAAGTCAGTGCAGCCCTACTCATCGAGAGCTTTTCGAAGATACCAAGAGCATGACATGAAGTACTGTGGTTTGGGAGATCTCAGCATAACAAACAAAACAAAACAAACTAGTTTTGCTATCATAGATAGATTTCTAGAACTTTCAGCATTGTGAGCAGCTGATTTTGACAAGAATCAACATTTATTTTAAATATTTTAATTACTGCTGGAATACTAAAGGTTCTAGGGGGTATATTATTATGTTATTAATTTTTTTTTTCAAGGAACTGGTAGTAAGACAAGATAGAAAAGGTACTGAAGATGAACATCAACAACAGTAATGAACTGTTCTTAAGTTATTGTTACTCTATAATACTCTCTGTCTCTCTTTGGAAAGAGTTTATAAAGTGTTCAACTCCGAGGCTTGTGATGACGCCCCCTCCCATCCTGGCTGGGCCGTCTTCAGCTTCTTACACTTGACTAACAGCTGCAAAAGAGCTCTGTGACCCATGGGCCATGGCACAACAGCAACTACTACACGCCTCCAACCAATGGATCGATATAGCAGCCTACCCCTCGGAGATCTGCAGCACTTCTCGCGAAAAGCTCATCACCAACCAGAATCCCGTCCCCATTCTTCGCACATAAGGTCTCACCTACGCAGACAAATCAGAAATTTGGGTCTGGCTGCAATAAGCTCAGCCTGCAACTTTTTTTCTTGCAGACTCAGACTCTTTTGTGCCATGAATTTGAGGGGAAGGGACCAGTAATAATATATATATGGCCCAGAAAAAGGGGCTCCCCAAAGGATTTGTTTGGAAAAAATCCACCAAATTAGCCATATTTTGAGGCAGAAACCACTCAAATATATTGCCATATTTAGACATTGCCTTCTACCTTGTCACTAGAACATAAGGGATTCCTACACGTTTGAAATTCCCTCTCAGACCTGTACCCAAATTTGGCTAGGCCATCTTGTAAATGATTGCCAGCTCATCTACCTCACGAATTTATTTATTAAAAAAATATTTAAAAAAAAAAAAAAAGAGAAAAAAAAAATTATTCTTTAGAGAAGAATTACAATCAAATAAAATAA
>Ga0209611_10004995_pt1 | contig 22471 bp, 15 predicted proteins | sample S1TSphgellanicum_3_FD_187693 | JGI IMG/M metagenome (GOLD analysis project Ga0209611, IMG submission 187693) | Host-associated microbial communities from peat moss isolated from Minnesota, USA - S1T2_Fc - Sphagnum magellanicum MG (SPAdes) (version 2) | ecosystem: Host-associated > Plants > Peat... | reverse complement strand
TATTTTTCAGAACTGTTTTTTTTTTTTTTTTGTTCAATTTTTTGATATCGTAAATTTTACAAAATTTTCAGAAATAATAGCAAATTTAGTCTAATTTAACTAATTGTTCTCAATTTTTTTGTCAAAGAAAAGACAAATTTTGTTGACAAAAAAGAAAAGACTACTAAGAAAAAAAATTTCAAAATTACATATCGATTTCCATGTTGTTCAAAATTAAAGGAAACTGAATTGGCTTTGAAAGTGTTCAATGTACTAATGTGAATCCCAACCCCGCCCCCCTTCATTTCTGAAATATAATAATTGGTGTGATATAGTTCAACAATTATGGATTTTTTTTTAAATGATTTGATACTAATAACTATGAAAGACAAACTTCTGGAAATATTTCAAAATTTCTGGAAACAATATAATTATTAGTGTGGAAGCTGCTAAGATTTGTAGTAGGGTATAACAATCATGTATATAAATGGATTGCCATAGAGTAGTAGGGTAATGTTTGATGTAATGAATGAGGCAGAAATACCCAAAGAACTGACAAGGGTGACACAAATAACCAGGACACAAGTACAACCTCCTCCCATGATCAACCCCACCACATACATGAATCTTCGTACAAAAGTAATCTTCCTTGGATTAGCATTGGATCGGAAATTCCAGCTACAAAAGGGTCATTGTTGGTGTATGGTGAACTGCTTTAAAATTTGGACCAACCCAATGCTCCAATACTAGACATTGACCAGGCAGCCCACATACCTTGGCAACTGGCAATCCACTTTTTGTCAAATTTTTCACAATCTCCCTTTGTTTCTATTCTGGCATATGGAAGAGATGGTTATTACAAGTCTTAGTTGAATGCATCCCCCACTGTAGCAGCAGCAATTCTGGTGTGAATGGCTGTTGTTGCACATTCCCACAAACGATATCCTTTGAAATCAATTTACTGACCTATAGTAAGAGCATACAACAGAAGAACTACTGTTTACAGATAATGAAAACTTGTGGGAACCCAACATAAAATGCTCCACAGTTTTGCAAAGGACAAGATTTTGTAAGCTTACCTGTTGCATCAAGACAGAAACCCGCTTTTTTATCCGAAGTAGAAACTCAAGGCGAACCTGGTAGGGTTAAATCCTGCCAAAACAGCTGACACAATCGGCAACACCACCAATTTCAGCTCTTGATAGACAATTTTTGTGCAACTCCAATAACATAAATTGTTGGTTTTTTTTTTGGTGCAATGAACAATTCCATGTTACCAAGCAACATCAGTTCAACTACAAAAAACTGAAACCTATCTATCTATCTTGCACAAGAGACAAGAAGGACAGCTGCTTGTTTTGCATCACCAAGAGACATGCATTTAGGCCATCTAAGTAGATGAAAGACAAATTCACAGACACAAAAATACTGAAATACTCCAAAATCAACAAACTTGCTACATTTTGTTCACAAAATTTAGCTTAGTTTCCTGAAGCGCACATGATCATGAACAAAAAGCATAGCCAAAGCAATGATAGATAGATACTCACATATTGGGAAAAGGATCACCAGCAATCCAATAGGGTACAGAAAGAATGTCGTCCTTTCCAGGAATGGCAGCACTGCACCAAATGGGCAAGTCGTATCACCAGAAAGCTTATTGACACACAATAACAAATGCCGAGGATTGTTCTGCTGGGGCAAATATCAACTATGTGTATGGGTGCAGAGTGCAGATCTCCCACTGTCAAAGTCTTTGACAGCATGAACTTTGAACTGCAAAGGTCCAAATTGATATTGATCTGCATGCTTTCATGCCTGAACAAATACGCTTTACTACGGTATTTCAGGTCAGTTTGATTCAAACATAGTTGCTGGGTCTAGGCTTATGTGTGCTCTGAGTGCAAAGGGATCCTCTTGGGGTTGACTAGCTAGGGCCAATACCTAGCTGACACAACCAAAAACTTTGAGCTTAAAACCTAACATGCTGATGTCATGTTAAAAAAAGAGTGAGGAATGTACCATCATAACCAAGAAAATTGAGATAGTGGTAGTAGGAAAATGCGATGACGAATAATGCATTTGACATCAGTATTGCAACAAACCCATGTGAAAGGAGGAGTGGAGAAAGAAAGTACTGCAGCACTGCATCAAAATAATCACAACATTTTTCATCAACATCAAAAATTAAGTTTCCAGAAAACATCATTTTGCTGTCCCTGTTGACTGAAGCAAATGCTTCACACATTTCAAGCAAAGATTGCAACTTGTTGGTTAACAATACACAAGAAACTGTGGATGTATATACACTTGAACCACCCACAAGCATTGTTTGCAGGGTTGAGTGGGGTCAGAATCCCATGGTGTACCATAGAGCACAACAAAGACAGGGAAGTAAGAATTGCAGTGAATGTCAAATGCATAGAGCCTGTCCATCCCACCATAGCCAATCCAACCCGAGCCTTATTATAATCCAGTCATCAATTTACACTGCCAATACTTGTGGAAAAAGATTTCCATGCACCACCACAACTGGATTGCAATTCCCTTGACAAATGACTAAAAGGTAAGACCCAGGGGCAGGAAGCAGAGGTGAAATTCAAACATACCATTCAACTCGCTGCTCTACAACATGTGTATGTACTGCCATTTCCTCCCTGAGATAATGATTTGACAAAAACCTGCAAGAAGTTCTCTCTGCATCCTATTACATCTCTTTGTAAACTTTGCAAGAAGCCAAAAAACATAGAGTACAGCTTTGCTAGATTGTAATTCTTCTAGGCTGACAAACAATTTCCAGTAGCATCAACACATGCAAATCTGAAGGTACAAAACCTCACCAACAAAGCTAATTGAAATTCTTCAGTCTTTCCTGATTCTTACAGTTCCCTAGATTGGAAGTCTGGGAATTCGGAATGCAGAACCACCATGAAGGAAGGGAATCAAGAGAGAATGCAGAAAGAAGCTCACCAACATATGGTAGCCAGTGAGATGCCAACAAGCAAAAAATGCACACAAACTACTGACACTACAATGAGCACCGCTTTAGCCACATTGTCTCCATACCTGCAAAAAAAAATCCACATATTACACACACACCACATTAGACTTTGACACAACACTATAAAAACATAATGTGTCAAATCAACAGCCAACAGAATCAACAACAACCAAAAAAAATTGCAGAGCAGAAGCTGCAAAGCAGGCACAAAAACTAACGCCGCACAGAAGGCTGAAGCTGCAACTGCCAACAAGAAGCTGCAGACAACTACAAATGCAGGATCATCACGGGCCCACTGATTTTTGGTCTCTGTCAAATCCCTCCTCAAGCCCGCAAGACAATGTCAGGACCAAGAAAAACCAGTGTAGAAATGATGTCCAGATCAAAAATTGTAGAAACGATATACTATCATACTGGAAATGATAACCGGTCACAAAGGATACATTTAGGGATCAAGGGAGTAGGAAAATTGCAGCTTACGCTTGTGGTACTTGGTGTGCTGGTAGCTGCATTTCCAGAAACAGCAAAACAGCAAGAAACATGGGAATGGTCATCAGCTCATTTACTAGAATCGAGAAATATGTAAACATCCATTGAGCTGGTTTGTTGCAATGGGAAGAAACACTTTTTGTTTCCATTTATGACACAGATTATGTTTGTTGCAAACCCTAGGAAAAACATTGCATAAAAATTTCATTCCAAGGTAGGTTTTTGTGCTAATGGTAGCATCTTGGGGGGGATAAAACTCACACGACTTTTGGCGATGTGCATAGATGAAGCATTTGCCAGAAAGTATACTCCAAATCCATTTGTTGGTACTACAAATCAAAGCGCAACCCTGATCAGTTCCACCAGTCACTGATGGTGTCGCCCCCCGCAACTATCACTTCATCATTGTCTTCTTCTTCTTCTCCATGACTGTCTTTCTTCATTTTCCTCATCCTCCTCCTTCTTCATTATCATCATCATCGTCTTCTTCTTCTTCTCCTGTCCCTATGCACCATAACTGTCGTATCAATTTATTGCAAAAACAAAACACATAAGTACCTTGATGATTCTTCGAAGATACTGAGGTAGAACAGAATTGCTGCGGTAGCCAGCCGATGGGCGGCTCCTGTTCACAGTAGGCAACATCCTTGCCAAGCTCTTGGTTTTCTCCCAAAACTCCAAACCCTAAAAAAAAAACCCCCTCCTTGCCCTCACTGCAAACTTCTCCACACAATCATCCTCAATTCGAAGCCACCATTTTTCGCAACATTACACCGGAAGCCAGAAAGTAAGATCATGATCTTTGTTCTCCCCCACCACCCACTCTTCAAACTTTAAGATTACGAACACTCCATCTTCTTCCAAGCTCTGAAACCATCACCTGTTTGCAAGCAAATAGCAGGCACCAAAAGCCATCAAAACCACAGGAAAATTTTATTTGAAGTCCTATCGCTCGAAGATCCGAATTCCTTCCACAGATCAGAGCTCGGAAATCACATACCCACAACACGAAAATGCGATCTTCGACCAGGGATTCGGTGCCGCTGTTCTCGCGAGCGAGAGGGAGAGCGATTGCGACAGGAGTACGCACTAGGGTTGGGAGTGCAGAGGGTGATGGACGTATTTCCGGGCGAGGGTGGAGGGGTGACCCGTTATTTAGCCGGGCCGCTCCAACTATTATCATTAATTACTATTGTTCATATCAACCAGCGTTTTTTTATTCTAAAATTCGAAAAAATGAGGAAAATCAAAATGAAAAGGGGATCTTGACAGACAGAATTATTTTTTCTAAAAAAAATTGCCAATTATTTTTTTAATGGAAATGTTTTTTGCCACATTTTTTACTATAATTTTAGTTTGGTAAAATTGTTTTGACTAGTTTTTTTAACTATTTAGAAATGTTCTCAAAACATGTTGTTGTCTAATGTTAAATTCCTATTGGGATGTTTGCCAATGACACACAACATCAAAATTTTGAAAAGAATATTATTCCTATCTACTAGCCCTTTTTTTATTGAAATTTCACGAATTTTTTAATTAAAATTTGAAAGTTAAGTGATTTTTTTTTCAATCGCCATAAATGAGACCAAAAAAAAAAAAAATCATCAAATTTTCATACATGGATTTCAATGTGCAACCAAAATATAGAACAATGATTAAAATTTTCATATTCCATATTTGGTTTATAGCCAGCTTTTCTACATCTTCTTAAATTCCTATGGATGATAGCTACTTTGGCTACAAACAAAAATTCCTTTGGAAAACATTGTTATCAACCTACCAACCTACCAAGATGGGAAATTATTTTTAATATTTTCAATTGAAATAAAAATCAAACCATGGAATATGTAAAATATCTCAACTCAAAAAAATTATAATCTATCATTTTTTTCTCCTTTTAGTCATGTATTTAGTTGAAAGTGTAATACAAATTCAAATGTTTGAATTTTATGAATAATTAATCCAAAGACAACATTTTGTATTCAAATCTTTTAGCCAAAAAAATTTCAATGAGATTAAATAGATTCCAATGACAACAATTCATTTGAGTTGGTTTAAACAAGACAACTTTAAATTCCATAAGTTGTAGATCATAGGTTGTCATTTGGACAATTCCAAGCTAAGAATCTAACTAAGTCATTCCGAGGTAAAGAAGCATGAAAATGTGTCTTTTCATATATGATTTTATTTTTTTAAGTATTTTTTACAAGTAAGTTTTTAATACCTTTCCACCAATATGAATCCCATGTTTTTCGATTGAATTTGAATTCAATTCAATTGAATCTTAATCCAATTGTTGAGTTGAATTGGCTTTACTTCAGTTCAACTCAAATCAAATCAAATTCAATATGAATTCAAGTTGAATGCAATGTTACACAATATTTCCATTCAAATGGAATGTCATTCCATAAAATCAATTCACATTCTTCATCAATTGATTAGTTATCACATTGGTACTATCTAACAATGTGGAGTGTAAGTGTGTTGAATAATACAATATTTATGTTACATTGGATTATGGGGTCGATGATTTCAATTATGTTCTTATTATCATGTTTTCAAGTTGTCATTTGTTTATTTTTTGTAAGGTAAAATCTTAAGACCAATCTTTTCACCCTTAAGGTCCTTTATTTTCTTTAAACCCTAATCCATGGTTTTACATAACATAAAAACCATTGTTTTTTTTTTTTCCAAAGTTAATGTGATACCCAAGAAGTATCCCCTAGGTACCTACTAGGTATCATGGGGAAAACAAAAATTAAGCTAATGGGTTTTTTGATAAACAAAAGACCCACCTACATGGGCATTAAGCTTTTGAAAAGTTTGTTGATTCTTTCACTTTATAAATTCTCCTTTTGATACATTAGAAAAAACTAGGTACTAGGATTCTAGGTACATCAAAAAATGACAATCGACAAACCTGAAACATCGTCATCTTTTTTCATTGTATTTTCAGGACTTTCATTAGCCTTAAAATGGCATGAATTTCATAACAATGTAGCAAACTAACTTCCACCTACAAAGCTATCACTATCTTTTTTCTTTCCTTTTTTTCCTTTTTTTTAAAAAACATTTAATAAATTTTTCAAGTTCCAATTTTTTTTTAAATCAATATTCAAAAAAATAAAGAAAACTACAATTCCTTTATTCTTAAAAATGGCTAAAATTACATAATTATGTAAACTCCTAGGTCAAAAAATCAAAAACTAAGCTTGCACAAAAAATATTTATAGGGAAAAAATTTGGATTATAACATTTAATGTTCTCTTTGTCTAAATTCCACTCCACATAATCCCAAAAACCCAAAACCCCCCATTGTTTATAAATCATGCCCAAGTCAATGTTCTGAAAAAACCATGACCCAAAGCAATGTTCTCAGACAACGTCTCAAAAAACTATTGCCCAAGCCCAATGCTCTTAGAAAACATCCCAAAAGTAATCACTAAAAACATATTCATGAAGATCCAAACTTTGAATTCAAGTTATCATTCTATCCGCACTCTCCTTTAGTTACATTTATGTAAATGTTCCAAGAACCAAAACAAAAAAATATTCAAAAATGTTTTCAAATCAAATGAAATCTTTTTAAAAAATTATCACTACTTATTAATTGTGTCTATTGGTAATAATCCAGGGATAGATTTTGGATCAACTGCATGATTAATAGTGAAATAGTTCTAAAAATGGTTAAATATGTGGCTAGATTTTTTTTGTTGATGTTGGTAATTTTGAACAAAAGGTGAAAATGAATTGTTTGTAATTTGTCCTTGTACTTTGACAACTCCATTTCAAACAAGCCATTCTAAAAACAAATGTCAAGGACAATGTCAAAAATGCACAATTCAAGTGTGTATAATGTCTTTTCTCAACTTGTGAAAGTAACAATAGAAAAAATTGTGGTCCTAAAATTGTTTCAATTAATAAAAACAACAACAGAAGTAACACATTAAAAGGAACACCACCTTCAACACCACCAATTGCATAACTATCTTGAGACAACAAGATAACATTATTAAAGCCATCATGATTAGAATCAATAGACATTCCAATGAAACCAAAGAACATTACAACAACAATGCCACGACAACAATAACATATTTTACAACATTCAATCAATCATTAAAAAGGAAGAAAAACAAACCTTCAAAAATTGAAAAACACATACATAACAATGTAAATAAAATTATCTTGGTTTTTTCAAATGCAAACTTCTTTTCACTAAATGATTCCTTATACTACAACAAACAATTTTCCTTTAATTCCCCAGTTACAATCCATTGCATTTCCTTCTCATGTAGATGTATATCAATATGGTTATACATACACATACAACAAATTAGAAACAATGGTTCAAATTTCAAAAACCCAAAGGTAAATTAGCAAATCAAAGCAACAAAAACAAAGTAAAACACAAAGCAAATCAAAACATGATAGAAATATTCAAACAAAACAACCAACAATTTTATATATATATATATAATTGATTTATATTAACTTCCCACATGAGATTAAATCCCTATGACCCATAACCACCATTCCATATTTTTGAAGAACTATAACCTCCTCCATACAAGTGATGTCAGCTTCTCGCAAGTCTAGGCCGTGGTGAGTCTTGTGAATCTATGTATGCTCGTGCTTTATTCGTGCATCAAAAGTGTTTCAATTATCCATTAATCAACTTGTTGTTTGGTTTATGCAAGTTCGTATGAATAATTGACTCGCATATCACTTATCCTAGTCCCTATCCCAGAGCTCCAACATGCCCTTCTTACCCTCAAAGTGCTACAAGCTAGGGAACGTACCCCAATTCCTTCTTTTTCAGACATTTTCACCTTTGGACTCACAATTGAATCAATCAAAGAGTTTGGGAGTGCGTCAATTACCATTGTACCATGGCTTTAAAAAAAAAACAAGACGATCAATTGTAGGAGAAAAAGAAGATGGCCATGAGTATCCACCATTTTTTGTTTGACAAGGAATTGTAGTTGTCATCGGTTCATAGATGTGAAAAGACATTAAATTGTTCATCATCAATCCACCTCCCATATCACCCCACACTTAATTCCTTCCAAACTTGCATTCAAAATTCTCAAAAATTAATGCTAAGAAAAATTGCACCCCCATTCTCCCAAAAGCAAAACAATAATAGCCTTATTATTCTTCACCAATCCTCTCACAAAAATAAAGCCCCCATTTTCACACTTGCCAAGCTTTCGAACTCCTTCAAATTGTAGATTTTGAATATAATTCCATTGCAGTCCTTATTATAAATTTTTTTAAAAAAACCAAAGATCCCCATTCTTAATCACCTTTCTCCACCAAATCTTATTGCAAGAAAGCGGGTGAGAGAATGAAAGGGCAAAAAAAGAAACAAAACAAATACACGTAAAGAAGAAACAAAACCCACACAATGAAAGGAAAGGAGAAGGAAAGAATGTCATAAAGAGGACGACAATTCTAGTCACTCCCACACAACATTTATGAAGTTATTGGAAGGAAGATAATTATTGAAGAAGCTTGTTACAAGTTGTTTTGTTGTGATGGTGAATTCGACCATTCGAAAATGTCTAATTACACCAAATTTTATTTCTTTTTGCATACATAATGTCATGTTACTAGTTACTATATCGTTCCTTCCTTTCTTTCTTTAACACTTCCAAAACTTTGTGGTGTCCAAAACTTATTGAAGTAAATTACTAAATATGTAAATTAATATATCGGTTTTTTTAATTAAAAAATTGGTTTGTAGCCAAAATGATGATCATCCCTACTAAAATTTAGTTAATTATGGCTATATAAAACTAATTATGAAGAAATATAAATCTTTAATTATCCTTCCACATTTTTTACAATACATTGAAAACTTGGAAATAGAAGTATGGTAATCCCCCCCCCCCCCCCCCCTCTTTCATTTTCGGCAATTGAAAACCTCCAAAATTAATTCATTTTTGAATTTTAAATTTCATTAATTAAGAAAAGGGCTTGACTGTATATTATAATTATTTCTTATTCTTAACCCCCTTGCACCCACCACCTCCCCCAATCTTTTTCCTTTAATGAAAAAAATATAAATGAGAATGCCAAAATAGAAACATGTACTTCAAACGATGTACATCTATTGGTGGAAAACTCAAAATGACCAATCAGGTAACGGAAAAGCCACTCAATAATGTTGATTGTTGTTTCAATCTTTGATGTTCTAATGTAGTAGTCATTTATAGAGAATGTAATCACATGTTATGGAACATGGTATGATTTGTCATTTTTTTTTCTCCCCATTTTGTTTTATGCTCATATGGCATAATTTGATGTCAAAATGAATGTAAAAAGACTATTAGTTTCTAAAGATAAGTTAATTGCATCATGTTGTAATGTTAGTTTTGGCCAAATCAAAGTGAGCACAATAGCAAACCAAATTGATTTTGGTGTTAGGGAGGTCAAGTCAAATACACACAAACAACAAAATGCAATCATTTTCCACTAGAAATCACACAAATCTTGTTGTCAATTATGGCCAAACCAAAATGTGCACAACTTGTTAATTTTGTCTTTTAAGGTAAAGACATTGTGGTGCATTTAGAAATAGGCCAAAGTTTGGTATCCCTACATTTTAAAATCATGTGGAGTCCATTATAGAAACATCACTTATTGATTTGTGGTAGAGGATGCCCTTTTAACATTAGATCTTCTACTTCATTATTACTATTTTGATTGTTTTAGTTTTCCTTTTGTGTGTTACATTTGCTTCGACATGCCTTGTATTTTTTGTGGATGGATTTCCATCCTTGTTTATATATGTATGATTTTTTTATAGATGTCATTTAAAGGGCATAACTATTATGCGACCACCCACTTGTTTGGTTTGTGTGAGATCAAGCCTAAGCAAACCACACCAACAAAAAAGCCCATTTTAAATTCTAGCCAAACCAAAATGAACATCCATGACAACAACAAACCAAGTTTGTTTGTGTCTGTTGGGTTAGGTCAAATCAAGTTCAGACAAATTCAACAACAAAACAATAGAACAAAAACCATAATTCATAAACAAATGTTATGTTAGTTGTGTTGTGTTTGAAAAAAACTTTGAGAAGTTGTTGTTGTTATTTTTGAAGTGGTTTTCATTTCCTTTTATGTTCTATTGATTTTGAACTAATGTTAAATGTTTGTTTTTTAAAAGAATCATTGTTGTTGAAAGGCAAAAATTTAGCATTGGTCTAAGATGAGGATGAGATGTGCAATAGTTTTTTTCTCCTACATTGGTAATGCTATAACATATATTTCCATTGGTTATTTGGTCAAGGTTGAAGTTGTTGATGCATCTCTTTGCATAAGTTTGTCTCTGTATCTATCTACCCAATGCAAATTTACTTAGAAAATAGAAAATGTTTTATGTTCCTTTGATTTGGTGAAAGAGCTTATTGGTTTGGTGCAAATAAATAGCTTGGTGATGTGGCAAATAGAGCAATCTAATTTGGTGAATAAATGTTTGTTGTAAACTTTTCAAGCATTGATAAAAGTAGAAATACCAAATGGGTAGTGTCGCAACCCTAGCCTTGGGCTCGCGACCAAGGCAAAGGGCTTATAAGGTTGCGGGCCAAGAGAAAGGAAGGAAGCCCGGGAGTCAAGGTAAAGGCATTGCAAGGGTGCAAGCCAAGAGGAAGCCCAGGAGTCACATCACATACTCCCAGGAGTGTAAGAAAGTGTGAGGGAGTGTGAGGGAGTGAATACTCACACTCCCAAAGCAACTCCCACTTTGGGAGATGGAGTCTCGGTGGACTTCTGAAACTTCAGAGAGCGATTTCAGGGTTCAAACCTCAATGTCTTGTGACGTTCTTTATATCATTGGAAAGCTCTTGAAACGTAGATGTCTAAAATGGGCTCGCATTGCTCATTTGGACATTTGAAACGTAAGTTATGGCCAAAAGAAGGGCCGGGAGTCGAACTGCCAGTTTGACTCCCGACCACAAAAAGTCGGGAGTCGACCCGATTTACTTAGCTGCAGGGGGCGTGCCACATATCGTTGGAAAACTCTTGATGAGAGCTACAACTTTGCTTTAGATTGCATTGCAATCTGAGGTCTGCTCGCAAAGTTATGGGGCTCCAAAGTCGCGGGAGTCCCATTTGGCGCGATTTCGGGAGTCTCGGGAAAAATAGCCATTTGGATGTAGCCTCCGTGAAGAGCTGCAGAGTATACTATAAGGGGGAAGGTGGTGGCTTCCCCCAAGTCCGGGCCGTGGTGAGTCTTGTGTGTCCGTGTTGCCCATGGCTGGTCCTAGCACCAACGGTGCTCCAACTATGCACTAACCACTTTGTGTGGGTTGTGTGCAGGCCCGTGTGAGTGAGTAAAACTTGTCAACTCTACCTAGTCCCATCCTGGAGCTCTAACATGCCCCTCTACCCCTCAAAGTGTTGTGAGCTAGGGAGCGTGCTCCAACTCCTCCCTCGCTGCTTTCTACTTGGGCTCACATTTTAGCCTTTTAAGGAGTTGGGAGTGCGTCAGGTAGGCACATATTTTGCTAAGCTTTGGATGTTGATGACCCTATTAACTTTGTACATCAAATGAATCTAAGGAGAAGTTTTTCCAAAGTGGTAGAAACGGTGCAAGAATTCAAAATTCTTTGATTAGGAATTTGGAACTAAAAGCTCCTCTTCTTTTTCTTCCACTTGGTTGTGTACATGTATGTAAAGACATTCTTCAATTTAATGCCAAAACATTATTAGAAAAACCATAATTTTACATTTAATTTGTGTGTTGCATTTTGTTGATTCTAGAGCAAATTGTGTGTTGTTTTCTTAAATTGAACTATTTTCTTGTGTTGGAGCAAGTTAGGAATTTTTGAAAACTTATGTCAATTCTTTTAGAGTGAAGTAAGTGTATGCAAAGGAATTTGTGTTTATATTATCCTTTTCATTTTGTGCCATGCCCAATTTATGCAAATCATTTTCTTATCAAGTAGAAAGGACTTTTTCCATAGTGGACAAAACATGTTAAACCCTTGTCTAAAGAATTGGTAAAATTGTTTAGTGTATGTGAAGCATGCTTTACCCTTCCCCAAGATTTCCTCCTCAAGAGAGGACAACACCTTACTCTTAAGGTTCCTCAAATGAGTTTTGAGGAACCTTATGATGTAGAAGTTGTTTTTCCTCCTTTATGAACAAAATTAGAATTGTCAAAATTGTACTAGATCTTCTTTGTGCCCTCAAAGGTCTTTGAGTGGGAATGTTGTGGGAATTTGGGTCCTACATTTGGTTCCCACCTTGCATGGGGTCCACATTCCCATAACATCCCCACTTTTGATCCTTACCTTACACTTTGAATTTTAGAATTCTCCATGGTTTTATTTTGTGTTTTTGTTAGAAGAGAAACATTCACATTATTCAAGCACATGTTTTATAGAATTGGGTAAGTGAATTACTTCTACTCTTGGAAATGATCAAGCGAATATATTTCAATTTTGTTGCAAATAAAATAACTTCCAATACACAAATTTTTTACTGGTGGCAAAAGAAAAACCTTTAAAGAACTTTGTTGTGTTCTTGACAATTGCATAATCACAAGGAGTATATATATATGGGATTTGAATTTTTTTGCTACAAGATTTAAACCATTTAATTTTATATATAAAACTACAACAATAAGCAATGTATGTATTGTTTGGGAATGGGTTTTTTACCCATTGTAAAACATAAAGCAAACATTATCATGAACCTTAAACATATGTGGATCATGAAGCGAAGGAAGGGGATGGTTCTTATGCCTACTCCTTAAGAGTGGCAAGGACGTAAATTCTAATAACTTTTGACTTTCCTCTCTAACCTCTAATCAAATTGGCTCATTCCTCTTGTGGATGATTCCCCCCCCCCCACCCACCTCACAAAATTGGGGAAAAAAAAAAAAAAAACTTTGGGTCTACCTTTTCTTTGTGAAAAGGATAATTGATTGGTTGATATGATAAATACATTAAATGTAAAATTAATCACCAATAATTATTGTCCATGATATGCCCAAATCAACAAGGAACTACCTTTTCAATAGAACATACATGGGCACACTAGTTCCCATTATGCACTTGAAGCAACCAAGTTCTTCCCCCCATGTTATGATTTATGTGGTTAATTTGCTTGCCATTGATAATTGTTTATAACCAAAGTTCTGATCACCATACAAAGGAATTTGGTAAAACAAAAACCCATTGCAAAAAAGACACGAATCAAAATGAAAGAGCTTTGCATCTTTGAATAATTAATTAATTACACTCCCAAAAGTAGTCTAATAATGATAATATGGCCATTATTCATATGTGTGCCACCTTTGAATCAATCAATCATTCCATCCATTGATTTGCAAACTTTCAAATTCCACCAAATGCACCAAATTTTTGTTGCACACAATTTAAAGGCCATTTTAGATATTGGACTAAAAAACTCTTGTCAAATTGTAACAAATTGGACTATCACACAAATGAAAGAGTATTTAGAATATTCATCCAATGGTGGGAATTCATTCAGTTCACACTCATAAATTAATGAGTTGTGGGCACCAAAAAAATCAAGAACAAAAACTTTCATTGTTCCAGGCTCTACTCTAGACCCTAGACCCAAACAAAGTCACACCAAATGCAAAATCACCTTAACAAATCACCATTTCAATTTTTGTTTTTTAGTTGGTTTTGCCCTTCAGGAAAAAACTATAAAACAATGCAGAGTTCATTTGGTCCCACACTTTTGAGGAATGTTCCCCTTGTGTTGTTATTATACTAATAGAATGACCAAATTTTGCCAAGTGCGCACACCTTCCAAGCTCATCATGTGTGCACATTTAGTAGAATCCACCGTCTATAGCTTACTTTCTAGTGTTAAAGGTTGGAAATGTGGTTGAATGTTGGAGACTGTGCGGGGGGATCACTGTAGAATGCACTGGCCTTTGCAACAACACTATAAAATGCCACAAAACCGGCCACAAAACCAACAAGTTGGACCAAGCCAATCCTATAACACTAAAGAGTTCGAAAATCAGAAAAAAGGTTGAATCAACACGGTTTGAACTAGTGTTGTGTTGGTCTATAAGGTAGACTTTAGTATGTACAATGATATGTATAAGGGTATGTTAAAACCTATTTGTTGGGTTTGTTTTAAAATATATATTTATGTTGTTTCTAGAACCTAAGGTTTTTTTGTGTGAACCTACATGGGTTTGAAACATACTAGGCAATATTTATTCAAATTTCATACTTTGGTGAGACCAATATTTAAGATAGAAGATTGAAGTTGGGTGGGGTAGGTATAATGGTTAATAGTGTATGGCATCTCTTGTGTCTACTTTAAAGAGATCATGCAATTTGTAACTAAAACATTGATAGATGGAGGTGGAACAACTTTCTAAAAATCAACATTACTATTGTAATGGGGGTTCTTTAGGTAACTTACGTCAATATTTCTCTTTTTGTTATTTATGTGAAGATTGACTACACATGTATTGTAAATTGTGCAAATGTACGTTGTGGAATGTTTTGAAATTTCAACACTTTAATACCCAACCTTTATAGATATATCCCTAGTATATCAAGTTGATTTTTGATATATTCATGTTAAGGACTAGGGTATTTAAAGATTCAAGAATACTCATACCATGAAAATACCCTACCTTGGAACAATATCTCTTACCTAGGACCCTACCCATTTAACCACATAAGACCCTTGTACATATATATATATATATATATATATATATTAATGTGGTATGTCAACATTGACATACCATTACAACATTGGTTTGAACTTGGAATTGTGACAAAAAAATATGGATGAGAAGTTTTTAGGTTTAGTGTGTGAAAAGGTTGGTTGTTGTCATTGTCAAGGCATTGAAAACTATCTACTATCTTGTCGTATAGTCATTCATAGAAGGGCTTCTTGGGAGAAAACTTTCTTATTGATGATAAGTTTGTTTTTAAAAGCATGTGAAAGTTTAGGGATGAATATAATGTTTGTTGTTTTACTTTTGTATGGAGGAGAATGGTGCATGTTGTTGAACAAATGGAGGCGATGCAACTACAAATGGGGCTTCTAGACTTCAAGTTAAACACTATGGTTGGTTTTGTGTTGGATTTTCCAGTGTTGTGTAGTGTTGTAGCTTTAGTTTTTTGGTGTGGATTGATCAACATTTTGAGAAGAATGCCCATAATGTATTGGATATTGTAGGTTGTTTCTATTTTTTTCCATTGCATTTGGGAGAACTAACAATATGTATCTATGTAGCAAGTCATTAGTGATCGATGGTGGAAGTGATGATAGGCTCCAAAGGATTAATGTGGTTGGTCAGTTGTGAGATCCATATTCAAATTCAATACATTTGAATCAAACCATAATAGTTGTTGGGAGGGATGAGTATTTGGTTATTGGGAGTTCCAAATAGTGGCTATACATGTGAAGGCTGGGTTTGGTTGAAGATTTCAAAGGGTCTGTTGATGAGTAGCAATTGTTTTTGAAGAATTTGTTTCAAGGATTATTAAGGTTCTGATTGAGGAGTAGATTGAAGGATTCTAAATCTAATGTTTCAAAATTCACAACATTTGACCATGATAGCCCAAGAGAGTAAATCCAAAATGTGTTGATCCATCATCATTTTTAGATTATTGTTCAAGGCATAATTGTTGGAAGAATTAAGTTAGTAAATGTGTTTTTTCCTTATCAAAGTGTAATTGGAGTTTGCCACTAAGCACTTCAATTTGTAAGAGATGATTGAGGATGTCGTGAATTTTGGAATCACCCTTCTTTTTTGGTTAAAGAATCGCTCTTGATTGACTAGTTTTTGTTTTTTTTCTCCCCATAGTTCGTGATGAAGGTTACTTGTGAATTTCTCTTTTTAAATCCATAAGTTTTCAAGTGAAAAAAATCTTCAAATTTATGAGACCTACATGTTATCAATTTCCCTGCCAAAGTAATTTATCCCAGCTACCAAATTTTCTAGATTTTGTTTTTGATGATACTCCTTGTTATGCATAAAGGCTGGTTCTCAAATACCCACTTTAAGAATCAAGTAGTAGGAATACTCCAATGTTGGCCGGTTATTGAGTTTCAACCCAATTATCAACTCATTTATCAAGTTGGTTATTAATAGCATGCTAATTGGTTCTTGATTTTTTTAAGTAACTAGTTTAAAGTGAGAATCATGTCGTATTGAAGTTTCAAAATCTAATAACCTACATGGATGACTCAATTATCATCCAGTCAATTTATTAATCCTTTAAACCACACTATTACAAAATATTTTGTAAAATATAAAATAATAATGAAAATATTTCTATTTCTATTGGTTACAAACCTTATGACTCGGTAAATACCTATTATGATAACTTTTTTTTTTGACCCCAGCCATAAAATAGAAACTAGGATTGCAAGTAGGTAGGAGACTACTAATAGCAACCCACTTCAACCAATCGAACCTAAGAAACTTCTAGTGGACTCACTGGCTTGGATTGATGAATCTCATCCAAGATTTCCAGTGGAGGGTCACATATTGAACATTGGTGGAGATGAACGTTTTCCCCTTTTTTCCATCATAATTCTTCTCCCTTGACTTCAAGAATTTGGACCTAGGGTTTGTTTTGGGAGCGAATTTTTTCAAAATGCAAAAGATTTGAGTGTATTTAAGCGGTTTTGATCACCGATTTTGGAATTTCTTTTTCATTAAGAGATGGTAAGATTGCACATTAAGTGTAATTTAAGGGAAGATGCTAAAAACCCCTTAATGGGCATTGTCCTTCTCAAGGGTTGAATTCCTACAAATAGTATTGTATAGTGTGATTCATATTAATTATATACTTCATGGATGCTCACATTTGATGGGAAGTGGCCATATTGATTGGCCCATCCTTTTTCTGAATTTTGAAACATTAGGCACTATACCCCATTAGGAGCACATTTTTGGACCATGTAGTAGTCTCAAAACAGAAACAAATGTCCTCCACAATAGCATAGGACCTTTTCAGTTTATATCCATGGGAGTTGAACTTCGGGCAAACCATATGGGATAAAATTGAGGTGCTATTAGGAATAAATAGGGAACTTGGGGAAATCTGATGAGAACATCATGGGAACACATTCCCCTTTTCCTATTTGACCTGTTGCTGGTTTGAACTTGCCCATAAGGTGTAAAGCCATTATTACCCCATGAACTGCTTGTTGGATTGAAAATCACTAGAAAGGACATGCTAATTGTTATTTACTTTTATATCCTATCACAAGGCCAAAGTATTTTTTAGTCTTTTTGAAACTATTTACTAATCAACCTTTCAAGAAAAAAATTAGGGGTTATTAAATTTTGTGGAGAAAATGAAAAATATCTACTTTTTGCCATTATTAGACATTTTGGCCAACATGTCATGATGCAAAGATGGATTTTTTTTTCTAAATTTTAAAGCATCGTTTTTTTCATTGGAATCCAAATTCAAAGGAATTTTTAATTTTTGTCACATGTATTTTCCATATATCAAATCCCATAAAAATATTCTAAAACTAATTAATGGTCATTGTTTTCAACTTGTATGAGTCATCAAATTCTCCTTTCTAGAAAAATGAAAAGTTGTTATGTGCAAGATATACACAAAAGTACTTCAATGAAGTTGAAAGAGGTGATAAGGAAGATGATAAACCTTGACCAAGTTGTACTTTTTGCCATTATGATATATTTGATACATGAAACTTGAGCTTCGGGTTAGAAGTTTAAACAAAACCTAATTTTTCTTAAACCAATTTTCCATGGCATATCATAAAGTGACTTGGCCATTCCTATTCCAATACATGCATAAAATAAGCATTCAATAAGCTTTTCTTCAAGGTGTATAAAATGTTTTTCATGGATACAAAAATTGTATTTATTATTAGTGGTGGTTCCCTATCTAGAGGGAAGTTAGACAAGGTTGCCCATTGTAACCTTACCTATTTCTTATAGTACTAGAGGCACTAAACTAGGTTGTTAAGCATGACTTGCAAGTAGGCAACATCCAAGGCATATCTTTGCCATGGGGACATAGCACACATTTAATCTTTCAATACATATGAAACATTCTTCATGGTGAAGTGTGAAAAACAATTGGTTTTGAAGCTTGTCGACCTTTTCATAAAGTTTGAGGTGATGTTGGAGTTGGAGATTGATTGGAATAAAAGAATGGCATATTGATGGGTAGGTGGTTTTCACCATTGCATTGGTTAACTTCATGCAAGTGGCAATGTACAAAAGAACATGAATTAACAAAATTATTCGACATAACTTTTGGTCTATGTTTAAAAACACAAGATGTGAAATGTTCTTTAATAGGTTAAGTGAAAAAAAAACTTATTGGTTCTCATCACACTTGTCACTAGTTGGTAGAATAATAACAATTAATCAAGTTTTCATGTTCATTCTTTTGTATTTCATAGCAATCTTGAATGGGTTTTGACCAATTTCGCTTGGTTCATAGGTAAATTGTTGAGTTTGACTCCTAAGTTTTTTACAAAAACGTAGAACCATCAATTTTAGTTCTTTTGAAATTTTCATAAAAATTAAAAACCCATTGGTTCTAGCTTTGGGTCAATTTTTTTAATCACATATTCCCAATTCTAATGGTTTTTATCTTCATAAAACCTGTTGATTTGGGTTGTAATCTAATTCCAAGTTTTAAGGTGTAATGAAGGTTTGATCAATGATATTAATAAATTTGGGATTACAATATGTACCATTCAAAGATTGTCAAAATGCATACAAATCAATTGAATGTCCAAATCTATTGAATGATTAATTTTGAATGGTAATCCAATTGCTCAATGGTTTTAATGTTCAAATTACACACTAACAAAATCTCAAATGGTTAGCACCCCCACCTCAAATGCATTATCTTTCATTTGTGTTGTGACTCCATTGTTTTTTTTTATCACATGTTTTAATGTGGCATTCAATGACTAATCATATATATTAATTCACTACGTCCATCAGTCTATCTGACGGGGGTTTTGGGGGGTGGGGGAGGGAGAGGCCGGTGAAACAGCGGGCGACCGGTGTCAGTATGTGACGAGGGTTGGACCACCATGGTTTTCGTGTACAAACCGTTTCCACAAAGCATTGCAACCGTCTGAAGGGTAGGAATGACGATCGAATTGCATCCCTCTCCCATCGCACCAGAGGCGGATATAAAAACCTTCCCCTCCCCCCCCACTACCGAGAGAATTGGCGATTATATAGAAGAGCGTGTTTTCGAAAATTTTCAAAACTTTCGTGAATCAAGGTTCAAAATGTCAGAACCAGGGTTTTGGGTTTTCTCACGGCGGGTAAGGGAGTAAATACCCGAGCTGATAACCTGAAGGTACACATGGCTGGTTCTAATACCCGCACAATGTCGATCGGGACCACTGCGCGTTCGGGGTGGCTGGAGTGGCATAGCCACGGGTGTCCGAAGGTCACGGGTACCACTAGTTTTGATTAATTTTGAATGTTAATCCAACTAATAGGCCTGACCTTATAATGGTTTTAGTTTGTTTTCACACCATGGGCCACATTACATTATGGGCATTGATGGACTTTATTTTGTCCCACGAACGCCAACAACAATTTGAAATAATAAAGTTGACTACTTTGTCGAAAATCACCTTATTGTTTACTACCCACCCCTAAAAATTGAAATAGAAAATAACAAAGTGGGCCCTAATAACCATTGAATGAATCTTTGTAGTGGGTCTTCATTCCCCCAAGAATCACCATATCAACTCTTGAAGCAATTTGTGAACTCCCAATAATTACCAATTTGGGTTTTAAAAACTAAAACTAGAACCAACCATGAAACTAAAAGTGGGTAACATTGTTTTCAACATGCAAATAAGCAACTTGGTCACTTTTTAAAAACTATTTGTGATTTAACAAAGACCATTTCATGCTCATTATTATGTTATGGGTAGATTGTTGTGTAAAAAAGAAAAAGTGATGGTTTAAAGTTGATACGTCCTAAAGTGACTCTTACAACCTTACAAACCAAATGTATGTTTCATGGTTTGTAACATGGTTCTTCTAATGTCTACTTATTTATTAGATATAGACTAAACTTGTCATGACCACTAGAGAGTTAGAAGTGGGGGCCCAATATTGATTGAACATTTATGCATCAACATATCAATGATTTCAAAACATGGGATCACATCTCCTAGCATCTCCCAAGCTTGGAAACAACCAATGAAATATGTTCATGATGTTCAACGAATATCAATTCAAGAGGTGAACAAAACGTTCATTTGGTGGTCTAATTTTTTCATTAACAAAGATGTTAGGTTTTAAAAAATTAGGGTGATTAAACTTCAAAAAAAGGATTTCGTTGTAATCAAAATGTAGGGGATAGCCACCATCAACAAAAATTCCTATTGAAAGTGGTACAAAGGATATTTCATTGAAGACTTGAAGAAAAACAAATCTAACAATTGTTCATTAAACATTTTAAACAATAACATTTTTTTATCTTCTCTAACCCACAACCTCACTAAATCTACTATGATTAGATTGGTGTTTTTGCCCACCTTGAGGATCTTGAACCTTTGCAAGTTATTTGCATCTAAAGTAAACCTAAATTAAAGACTTAGGTACAATCCACTTTTCTAGGTTTAAGGTTTAGGTTTATTTTCCACCTAGAAAAGTGGATTGTACAAAATGATTAACTATTTAACTTGTTCACAACTTGAGTGAATCATTATAGTTAATTGGGTCAATTTTTTGTTTCTATTGGTGCTCTTGCAAGGAATTATTAGCATGTGCATTTTTTCCAACCTGAAGGAATTTCACATTGTTAATTGTAAAACTTCATCCAACAAATATTATGTGCCATTTTATTGTTGTAATTGGGCGTGCTTTAAGATCATATCTAGCACAATACATGAAATGCCCCTTTTCATATTAAAATATGATGAATTTGTGTAATCAAATGGTATAAAAGACCATGTTGTGCACCAAGTTTGCTTAGGATGTTGTGGTGAAAACCAACCCTTTGAAAACAAATAACTAATGTGGATTTGCCAATGTTTATGATTGATCCACATGTAATATCATAATCAGTCTTTCAAATTGAAGTTGTATTTTTTAATGTTTATGGGTCGAAACACAATCACATTGATAATTGAACTAATTTAATATAAAGGGTCAATGCATGCAATAGAGTTGTTCCAAAAGGTTTTTAATATGGTTAGTTTCCCATGCACACCTTGTCCATCAATGAATTCTTGGAACAATCCCCTTTGTTTAAAGTCATTTGTAATGTCATATGGCAAATCCTTCACACATTAGGTCATATTTGATTCATGGGATTTGTGTTTAAAATCTTCCATGTCACAAAGTTAGGCTTTCAATCAAATGTTCTTATGGGGCTTTTTGTGTAGGATTAAGCCTTAGGAGAAGGCATTACGAAAAGAAGGGTCTAGGACAAGCAATAACCAATTATGGCACCATGTCAAGTAATGTTCTTGTCTAAAGGGCTTTTATATTCAATGTAAATATCCTACCACAAGTTTCAAAAATGAAAGATTGTTCAAAAGATAAAATATCCCTCCCAAATACTTATAATCCTTTCAAAAGTAAAAGAATCTTCCATAAAAAAATAAAATTGTTGACATAAAATTTCATTATGAAAGATGGCCTTCCTTAACATTAAAATGTTTTTGGCGGGTATTTATGTTGGGGTGAAAGTATGATTAAGTGGTACTACAAATAACATTGCACTTTCATTTTATTAGAGCCATCAAACTTTAAAAAAACATAGGGAACATTAAAAAACAGGTTTTCATTGTTCTTTTAGTAAATATATTGACTAGGTTGTAAAGATTTTGAGAGTATAATGAAATAAAAAATTTGTTGAATTTTGGTGTTCCTAATCATTTCCTAACAAAATGTTTTAAGAAAATGACACTAATTATTTTCCCTAAATTGTTTGGTCATACATTTTTATACATATTGGGGGGGTGGGGTGGGGGGGGGTTTTATTGAATAATTTG
>Ga0209611_10004994_pt1 | contig 22473 bp, 11 predicted proteins | sample S1TSphgellanicum_3_FD_187693 | JGI IMG/M metagenome (GOLD analysis project Ga0209611, IMG submission 187693) | Host-associated microbial communities from peat moss isolated from Minnesota, USA - S1T2_Fc - Sphagnum magellanicum MG (SPAdes) (version 2) | ecosystem: Host-associated > Plants > Peat... | reverse complement strand
TAGGATAAATTAAATATGGTTAAATTAAATTATGCTAAAATATTTATGGCTAAACTAAATTAGGCTAAAATTGACAATGGTTAAATTAAGTTAGGTTAAACTAATTATTGCTAAACTAAATTATGTTAAATTAAGTTAAACTAAACCATGGTTTAAATATGTTTGACTTTATTTTATTTTGGGATATTTTTTCAGAAAATGTACATTTGATTAAACAAAAAATTATTCAAAATCAATTAATATGATAAAAATTAGAATTTTATTATAAATAATCATAATTATTAATTAAATGTTTATTATAACTATAGTGATAATCAATTATATACATATAATCAATAGGTATTATATATTTAAACTTTATTATTTACGTTGAAATATTAATGTAAATAAGCTACATTAATTAACCTACAAAGTTTACAAACATCCTAAGCTAATTATTAGTTTAAACTAAATAATAATATTAAAATCATATTTTCATTAAATAATCATAATTACTAAATATCCTATAATCACCTTTGAAATGCAAATGAAAAGGAGTAATGAAAAACTAACAAGAAGAAAAATAAGTTTTCTAAATTATAAAACCTTTTGTTTTTTGTTTTTTTCTTAGGATCCCTCCTACTTTCAAAGCTCATAACTTTCTTATTTCTTATTCATTTTAATTGATTTAAAGTGCTATAGGAACACCATCTAAAGTCCTACAAATCAAATTGGAACTTTAATAGCAAAAAAAAACATAAAATGAACTTTCTGGGTGTTTAAGAACCGGCCTCAATAGTTTCTTTTTTGTATTTTTTTACCCCCTTTATTTTGGGGGGCCATAACTTTCTCATTTCTAATTTGTTTTCAACAATTATTTATGTGTTAGATGCACCAAGAGGAGGGCTTCAAGATTTGTTTGGACACCAAAAGCAATAGAGCCCTCCTTTGGCTGTTATACTTTAATACAATAATTGCATTTAATGTTCAACTAGGTCAGTTCATGAGGTTTGCAATGGAATGTTTTAACCCATATCCTTTGGCTTCCAATTCTATTTGGCTCAATATATAACTAGGACCAATAGTTATGTTGAAATCAAATACCAAATGCCATTTGGGATGAGTGAATGAAAAAAACTTAACCTTTATGAAATGGTCAAACCTAAAAATAAAATCGGATTATTCTAAACCTACTTATATAACCTAAGCCTATCTATTTTTCAACCTACTTACATACCAAAATAAACTTATTTAATAGGTTTAAATTATTATATACCTACTTAGGCACCACATGTCAACATCTTATTAGCCATAAATTGGATGATTTAGATTTCATTAATTAATATTTAAAATTTTAAAAATAGGTGGGCGTTGATTGCCACGTGTCACCATGTAATTGGTATTAAAAAATATTGAACATGTGTCAAATGGTCAATGAACGTGCCATGGTGTGCCATGTGTCATCATCATAATGGCAAAAACTTTAATGATTGAGATTAATCCAATGAATTTTTAATTTTGAAAACACAAAAAAGTTAAATAATGACATGTGTCCATAAGCTAGTTGTCTGATTTTTAAACATGTGTCATATTTTGATTAATTACATTTAATTGTAAGGAAAGTTGCACATAAGGTGCAACTACATTAGATTGGTATGTATGTATGAACATGCATACTAACACTGTATATACATGTTGCATACATAGTGTCACATGCAACTACATGCCATGTGCAACTTGTCTTATGCAATTACACAAATTTGTAGTTGCATGTGTCACATGCAACTGAATTTTAGTTACAAACAATAGTTGCAAAACCCAAAATTTCTAGTTTTGATCATTTCTATTTTCATTAATGTAGTTTGGTTCATAAGGTTCCAAAAACCTTATTTATAGACTCAACTTGTCCATTTCTTTGTGGATAATAAACAATAGAACTGGTATGTTTAATAATGAAATGGTAAGTAAGGTATCTGATTGCATCATTGATAAAATGGGTACCTTGATTGGTCAAAATGGTTAATGGACATCCAAATCTCATGATGATGTGTTTGTATAAAAACATAATGGTTACTGTAACAATGTTAGTGTGGAGTGCTTGGGCTTCCACCCACTTTGTTAAATAATTAATGGCTACTAAAAAGTACCAGTTGCTTGACAATTTGGTTGCAGGTTTAACAGGTCCCATAAAATCCAATCCCCATTTTTGAAATGGTTTTTCAAAGTAATGTAATAACCAATTTGGCCAATTTTGGGTCAACATGTTACCTATTCTTTAACATTGGTCATATGTTCGACAATATTCATAAACGTCTTGATTCATCGTTGGCCACCAACAACCAACATCTAAAATCTTTCACACAATGATATCAGAAAAGAAATGCCCTCTTATAACTCTTCTTGTAATTCTTGCAAAATTGTGGATACCTGTGTTGGTTGTAGAACTCGACAAAACTTGTTATCTTGTTCGAATTTGTATAATACTCCTTCTTGAAGCACAAATGGTTTAGCCCTTGGGCTAAATACTAACTTTGAGATGTTGTAAGTGTTTTTGGCATCACTCCCTCTAATAGGGATTCATACACATTCTATAACCATTTAGGTTGTAAAATAAACATGTGAACATCACAAGTTTGATCAAGTATTCCAATAGGTTCAATGTGGTTGGGTAATCTACTCAATGCATCTGCCATTAGATGGGATCTATTAGGTTTATGAACAAATTTGAAGTCATACTCCAAAAATAATAGAAGCCATCTAGCTAACCTACCAAAAACCTATGGCTTGTTAATTAAATATGTTAAAGCCATGTGATCCACAAAAAATGTAAACATGTTGCCTAACATGTAATGCCTAAATTTGTGTAAAACATAAATCATAGCTAAAGCTTCTTTTTCCATAGTAATATAATTTCTCCCAATGAATTAAAAAGTCGTGATGAGTACATAATAGGTCAATATATTTTACCTATTAGGTTATGGGCCAATATTGCCCTTACTACTAACTGAGACAAATTAGTGTGAACATGGAATTTAAGTTCCCAATTAGGACTGATAAGTATAGGAGCTTGAATGTACCGGTTCTTGATATCTTCCCAAGTAGTTTGACATTAAGCAGTCCACTCGAACATTTCAGCTTTTTTGAATAATTTAGTGATTGGCGTCATAACAAAAGCAAAATTCTTAATGAAACATGTGTAAAATTGGGCCATTTCTTTGAAAACTTGAATCTCCTAAGGTGTTTTGGGTACTAGCATTTTGATTAAAGCCTCTATTTTTTTAAGATCAAATGTCTTCCCCTCTTTAGAGACTATGAATCCTAAAATAGTTCAAGAACATACCATAAATGCACATTTTTGTGGATTCAAACTAATGCCATACTTTCTACATTTTAGAAAACATTTTTTGAGTTTTTCCAAATGAGTGGACATGTCATTAAAAACAATAAAATCATCTTAAAAGATCTTCATGAACACATCAATGTATTCACAAAAAGTTTTGGTGATTGCCCTTTGATAGGTAGGTGGTCCATTTTTGACCCCAAAAGGCATTACAACCCATACAAAACCCCCCCAATCAGTAACAAAGGCAATTTTGTATTGGTCTTCCAGTGTTATGGAAATTTGATGGTATTAAAACAAACCATCTAAAAATGTATAAATTTCATGTCCAACTACAATGTTAATAACTTCATCAGTAAAAGGTAATGGGTATGGGTCCTTCTTAATGGCTGCATTAAACTTCCTGACGTCCACACAAATTCTGAGTTTTCCATTTTTTTTAAACATTACAACTATATGTTATAACCAAGTAACCTCTTTAACATGTTTAATAAAACCTACAACAAGAAATTTGTCAATATCCTTTTTGACAATGGCTGCATAGTTAGGATTTACCTAGTACCTCGTTAAATATTTTAAAATGGAAATCATAACAAACTAATACTTTTGGATGCTTGGTTGGTGCTTTAAGTTTCTTAGTAACAAGTATGGTTCTAATTATACCAGCTCCTTGTATAGTAATAGTGTTGTTGCCCTAATCATGATACTCTTTAACATCCTTTAGCCAAGGATGACTTAACAACATAAAATAGCTGGAGTTTAACACACTACTTTGAATTATAATAAAAATCGATACATAGGGAATTCCATGAACAAGAATTATAAGATTTCTAATCAAACTTAAGGGTTTTGCAATGGTTTGATCAGCCATATGCAAGTTATAAGGTGTAGATTTTGGTCTAAAAGCATGTATTCAATGAAGTTCTTCCCTACTTGAACCTATATTACTTCCATTTGATGATCAATGGCAATTGATGTAATTGCTAGTTCTAGTAAAATAGGTTTTGATGGTACTGGGTAAAAGGATATGAAACCCTAATGCAAATAAAACTTGCATTGCACGCAACATGTGACTTACAATGTGCAAAAACATTAACTTTATGACAATTAAGGAAAGTTTTGATTAGTCAGACTTTGACATAAAGGAACAAGGCACTTGCCAAATAGAAATTGACATGTAAAGAAGGTTCCATAGTGGAGTTAAAAAGAATTGAGAAATGAACACTTGTCAATTGATGTTGGAAGGTTTAAATTAAATTATACCCATGATTGAATGGACCAAAAGGATTTCAAACCCTAATATAGATAAAACCTTGCATTATACTTAATTTATAATGCACGAAATCATTAACTTTACAACAACTAAAAAAAGTTTTGACTAGCAAGAATTTGACACAAAAAAAAGGGTGAACCAAATAAAAATATTAACATGTAGAGGAAAATTTGTAGCAAAGTTAAAGAAAACTAAAGAAAAAACATTAACCAATCAAATGCTAGATCCATGACATCTTGAAGCCTAGCTTGATTTCTTGCAATATTATGTCACCTAAGTTGTTATTCATATTCCTTTCTAAGGTCAACAACATGTTGCACCTATTCTTCATTCAACTCCACACCATCAACAACAACCAACATTGATTCATTGTTTGCTTTTGTAGGCTCAATATGTTGCACTAATTCATTTTCCACAACTTTTACAAGCTTGACAAAGCATTGCGTGCACTACCTACATTGTTTCCTTGTTAATTCAAAGGGCATGCGAAATTGCATAAAGTATGCAACAACCTTCTTCCCACATCACAATGTTTTGCCATTCACCATCTTGAGCTTGCAAAAACAATTATGACTACCACTTTAAAATAACATTATATCCCTTGCAACTTTCACTGCATTAACAAGAACAATTATCCATATCTTTTATTTCCTTTAAGTTATATAAGATAATTTAGTTTATAAATAAATTCTTCAATTCCTACTACACACAAAAACATGATTAGTGCTTTTAATAAGTCCTCTTCTTAACTCCTAGATGATTTAGGAACCCTTTTAGCTTAAGCTAATTTCTTCCAAATTCTATCGTAGTGCCACCTAATATTGTTAAGTACACATGGTAATAGAGTTGAGGTGGCATGACTAAAATTAGTCATGCCTTGCCATGTAATCATTCTTCAAGTTTAGTTCATTATTGAACAAAACCTCATCAATAACCCTAGTAGATTGTTAATTAGTCATATGACTAGGCATTGATGGTTCCCTTTGATTATGTCACTGTTATGCATGGCTACCATTATAGAACTTAAGTTATTCTATGGATACTATGACTCCAAAGTCATTAACGACATTTTTTCTTTCACAACACCAAAACATGGCATTTATAATTACCAAAATCTAGTTGTTACCTAATGTATGGTAGGGATTAACCAAGAGATAATACATTAGGAGAATGGTAAAGATTAACCAAGACATAATACATTAGGAGAATGGTAAGGATTAACCAAGGTAGTGAATGAGTTGGTTTGGATTAAATTTATTGAACATTTTATTTTGAATTACTTTTGGAAAGAAATGATCTAAAATGAGGTTCTGGAAATTGTTGGAGTTAGAGTTAGAATTGTTTTTTTTACACATGGAGTTAGGAAGAGAGTTGCTAGAGTTAAACATAGACACACATGTTGAGTTTAGAGTTCTGTTGGTATTGGAAAACCATAGATTTTTCATGTTTTTAATTCTAATTTGTATTTTCAAAACTATAGATTTGATGAAAAAATATGGATTTGTATTATGTATTTATTGTGTTTTGGGTTTTTGATAAATCTAACTATATTTTGACCGCAAATTTTGTTTAAATAAGAAAATAGAACTGAGCAAAATAAATAGTAGCTATAATAAAAAAATTGTGTAAAAACCACCATCTTCATTGTTTGCATAATGAAACCACCAATTTTAAGTGTTGGAATGGAGCATCGAATGGAATTTTGTATTGCTTTAAATAAGCAGTGAACATTTATAGGATAAAATTTGCTCCTATCACTATTCATATGTGCTATTTATGATTAGAGATGATTACAGGGTCGCTAGTCCATAAGACCACATCATAAATGCTACTAGTCGCATTAGTTGCAACCACATTAACAACTATGGTTCGCCATGATTTATCTAACAGAACATATGGCAACTAACTTCACAAAGTGCCACGTGTCACAATTTGTTAAAAACCCCATCATTTATTTATGATAACTATTACTTATCACTAATTGTGAGCCATACTAACACAACTATATATGTGCAGTAGTCTCAAATTTTAAGAGTTACATCAAGGATATTCAAATGTGGTAAGGTCATTAGGGGTTTTTAACAACTTCATAAAATAAGGAATGATGAATGCACACGATAATGTGGGAGGGTTGTTTTCTTTTCTGAATTATAATGTTGGTGAATAAGGTGTTGGGTTAATTCCTTTCTTTAACAAAAAAAAATTGATAACCATAGTTTTAAGACCTTGTGGTTGCATAATTAAGGGTAAGAAATCTTTAGAGGGTTGAGGGTGGAAGTAGACACCAAATTCATGGTGCTCAGCAAAACATTGTTTTTTTTTAGTATTTAGTGAGTAGCAAGGATGTTGAGATTCATGAAGTAGTTGAAAAGGTGTTAATGGAAAGTCTAATAGAGATAAAACAATCTTCAAGCCCATGGTTAGCACTAACATTTCGTCATGATAATATTGAATTAATTTTCTAGAATAATCTTCAAGCACTAATGATGTGTTTGTAAGATTTCTATGATGTAGTCCTAGTTCAACCTTACTCAACCTTCACTTCTATCAGGCCTTAAATAGAATCAAAATCAAATTTAAATCCTAACATTCCCACTTGAGTAGCCTCAAATGAATTATAATTTAGTAAACGATTAGAAAGGATAAATCACAATTGTAGAAAATCCAAAATGCGACGAATGATGTGAACAAGATATTCAGTTCGATGTTCCATGAAAAGGGGATTAATTAAGCCTCACAGGTAACATTAATGGCCATCACTAAGAACCCAAGTTTGATAATGAAGATGAACATTGCCATCTTCACATTAACATTTTTCAAACCTTTTTGGAGCAACTCCACAAGCGGGAACAAATTCTAAGTAGATCACTAAAGCATGTGGGTTAGGAGACGATCGATAATCCCACATTGAACGGTCGACTCAAGTGCGCACCACTCTTTCGAACGGTTTTTCGTCATGCGGTCGTTGTAAGACATTCATGTCAAGCAATGTTTATTCAAATTTTTCCTCTTCTATTGGCGCAACTAGAGGATTCAAGGGCGTAACGACATCATCCACCATGACTGAATCTTCACCTACGTCAACAAAAACCAAATAGGCAGCCGGAATAATTTGGTACTTGCATTCAGAGGGGGTTGATGCCTTTTATTTAATAAATTAGGGTAGGTGTAAAGTGTGGCAGTGTCGGGCGGAACCTCATGGAAACCCGAACATCCTAGTTCTAATGGATTCATCAAAGCCCTAATTTTGACAACGGATCTAGAAATACGTGGGGGTTCTTACGATGGAAATTTTAATTTTAATTTACTATGTATTACAAAGTTAATTAGTACATGGTAAAAAATAACTAGGGGATATCAAAAAAGTAAATGGTACGTGGGAATGTTATTACTACCATTGAATTGATTTAATCAAGTAGGAATTCAAGGATGTTTACTTGTTACTACTAATAAATTATCTTAATAATTAGTTACTTGAGATAATTAGGATGAAGAAGTAGGATGTGAAAGTCAAATGGATGGAATGGATTAAGATCAAGCTCAAGAACCTCGTCAAGATATCGAAGATAAGGAAAGGGATGAGTCCTCCAATTCCATTAGTCATGAGGATTATTGATGCACTCCCAAGTTCCTAGTTAGACCCAAGATGGGTCTAAGTTACTCAAACAGTGAAATTGTGAGGAACTTGAGGCACACTCCCAACTCTTAGCACTAGAAGGGGTAGAGGGGCGTGCTGAAGCTCTGGGATGGGATTAGGAAGACCGACAAGCTTTAGTTACTTACTCGAACTTGCATCAAACCAACCAACAAGTTAGTTAATTCACTTTCTAGAACACCTTTAGTGCTAGGAAAAACCACGGGCAACTTTGGACTCATAAGACTCACCACGGCTTGGACTCGAGGGAAGCCATCACCTTCCTCCATATAGTATTTTCTGCATCTTTCCGTGGCACCCACATCCGAATGGCTTTTTGTCCCGGGATGCCCAAGGAGGAATCCCGAAACTGTCCCGGTTTGGACTCCTAGGACTTTGCAAGGTCATAGCTCTTTGCTCAGACCTCCAATTGGGATGAAGTCTAAAGCAAACTTGTAGCTCTCCTCAAGAGCTTTGCAAGAATGTATCACACTCCACCTGCACACACCGGGGTCGGGTTGATTCTTGACTTTTAGTGGTCAGGAGTCAAATTTCCAGTTTGACTCCCGACCCTTCCTTTTGCCATAACTTGTGTTGCAAATGTTCAAATGGCCCATGTGAGCCCATTTTCGACATCTAAACTTCGATATCTTTCCATTGATATAAAGAACACCCCAATGCAAGGTGTTTTGACTCCTAAGATCGACTTCTGAAGTTTCGAGAGTCTCGAAGGACTCCCAAGTCCCCATTTCGGGAGTGTGAGTTTCATCTTCACACTCTTTCAAAGTAGGGTTGCGACAATTATCATCTTACTTGATTGAAGGATGGAACCTTCTTAGAGTTTCATTGGGCACAATAATTTTCATTTTAAAATCCATTGGAGGGCAAATCACTCTCAATTCTCATTGGTTCTTTAAAGATAAGGAGGCCATGGATTAGAAGGAAAGATTTCATTAACTTCCATTGGACAAAGAAAATAAGCTCAAAGAAGGGTCATGAAAAGCTTGGGAAAAAAGGAGTTCGAGAGGTTTTCTTCTTATGTGATTTTCCCTGGGAAGGGGAAAAGAAGGAAAATGGTGCAAAGAAGGAGAGTGGATTGGAGGTTGGTAGTACTTCGAAAGAATAGAAATGAATAGGATAATGTTGGGAGCTTGAAATTTTAGAAGAATTTCACAAACCCTTTCGGGTTGGTAGCATAACTTCTTATTAATTCGGTTGAAGAACCTAAAATTTGGTGAGGACATGCACCTTGTAGTTAGTTTTTAATGAGCGAAAGCAAGCTCGATTTGGACAACATATGTGATAGGAGTGATATTTTAAGTGACTGGTGGTCAATAGCCAAGTTGAACCTTTTGCTTTCGTAAAACCCTTTTGGGTTAGTAACATAATTTCTTACAAATTTGGCTGCAAAACCTGAAATTTGGTATGGACATGTACCTTATAGTTAGCTTTCTAATGAGCTAAAGCAAGTTTGATTTGGACAACATATGCGATAGGAGTGATATTTTAAGTGACTGGTGGTTTGCAGCCAAGTAGAACCTTTTGCTTTCGTAAAACCCTCTCGGGTTTGGTAGCATAATTTCTTACTAGTTTAGTTGTAGAGCCTACAATTTGGTAGGCAAATGCGCCTTGTAGTTAGTTTTCTAATGAGCTAAGGCAAGCTTGTTTTGGATAACATATGCGATAGGAGTGATATTTTAAATGACTGGTGGTCTGCAGCCAAGTTGAACTTGGTGCTGAATCCTTAAGAGTTGGTTTGAATGGGTGACAATTTAACATAAAATCCTAAGATTTAAAGTGTTTGAGCTTGGAAGATAAATCTATCAATTCTGAATCCTAAATCATGCATGAGAAGTAAGTTATTTAGTTTCAACTACAAATGCAACATAACATCTAGAAATACACTTGTATCTTTTTCCTTCACTAATAGTGCATGTACTTTCAAATATGGTCACCTCATAGAACCGGGAGTAGAGGGATAGAAAATCACCTCACACTAATCTATAAACAATATTTTTTTAGCTCAAGTTAACCTAACACACCCTAGGTTGACCTAGGTATTTAAGCTACCTAATAGCTTAACATTAGCTAACAAAGGTTAACCTAGACTAACTTAAGCATTCCTAACTTAAATGTAGGCCTATTTACCATAAACTAACATAAACTTAGACTAGGTTAAAGTAGGTTAAATTTGATTAAACTAATATAAATTAAGCTAAACTTGGCTAGACTTGGCAAAATTAAACTAAACTAAAACACTTAAGCAAAACTTCACAAAACCTAACTACACTTGGCAAAACATGGCTAAAATGGCTATTTAAGTTAAACTTGGAAAAACTTGGATAAATTTGGCTAAACCAATGTATTGAGGCAAACCTTGCCAAAACTTGCCAAAACTTAAATAAATTAGGTTAAACTAATGTATTGAGGCTAAACATGGCTAAATATGGATAAGTTAGTCTAAATTAAAGTATTGAAGAAAAATTTGGCAAAATTTGGCTAAACATGGCTATTTAGTTTTAAATTGGTTAGAATTGGCAAAACTTGAAAAAATAAAACTATTGAAGTTATATTTGGTTAAACATGACTATTTAAAAATTAAACTTGGCTATATTTGACAAAACTTGGATAAGTTAGGCTAAAATAGGATATTGATATTAAATTTGGCAAAATTTGGTTAAACATGGGTTAAATTTGGTTAAATTTGTTTCAGTTTGGTTAATATGATTTTTTTTAACCAGTTAAAATTGGTTAAACCAAGCTAAACTAAATTATTTATTTTTTAAGGTTAAAATTAGGATAATTACACTAAAATAAATTAGTCTAAATGAGTTTAAATTATATTAAATTATGTTAAGTTAGTATGTATTATGTTAAATTAAACTAAAATTATGTTATTTAAGCTAAATTAAACTAAAGTAAGTTAAATTGTGTTAAAGTAAGTCAATTTAAATTATAGTAAATTAAATTAGACTACTTAAACATTTGTTTGTCCATTTCAAACTAAATTAAATTTGGTTATATTATTTCAAATTCAAATATTGTTTCAATATGAATACAATAATTGTGTAGTCATATTCTTAATCATTATTACTTTGAATCCTAATTATAATCGTATGTATAGTCATATAGTCATAATTTTGACCGTAGTCATTAAGATGGTAGTGATTAAAGCCACATATGATTACATGACTATGTTTGGACATTAGTCGCAAGATGTTTAGGTAGTCATACAAACCACATTTTGGTGTTGTGTTTTGTCATATTTTACTCACGTTGGAACATAATTAAAATCAGTAGGAGGTAGTCACATATTTAAAATTTAGGGATTCCTATGTGCCAAAAAATCAACCATGATTTGGTGCGATAGATCATTTCTAAATTGCTACAAAACATTTAATTTTTACGATTTGAATATACATCAATGTGAAAGGTAGTTAATTATGCATGGATTATGCAAATAAATAATGGGGTACACCACATGTTAATTTAAACTACTAAAAAATTACAAGAAACCCTTATGTAAGAATGCTAGAATGTAATGATCTTCATGTTTATATGAGGGTGCGAATACACACAAAAGAGCCAACATGATTACTTTACAAAAGGATTATGAATCCTTTTTAGTCATTTTTCACTTTTTTATATGATTTATTTTTTTAATGAAATCTTTTACAACTTGATATTAAAAATACACATAGTTGCCCCAATAGATCACATATTTTGTGTTAATCATTGTTGAATAAATATGAATTTTTCAAGATGTGTAAAATTTGCAAGATTCTACGTTTCATTTTGAAAATTTATCATAATTTTCAATCATATCAAAATATGTTAAGTACTTTAGGTTTTTGTCTCTTGTATCATAAACTACAACTTCTTTTTATATGTCATGCACATTACACCCCATTTACATGTAATAAAAGACTCTTGAAAATTAAAAATTTTGAAATGTACTTTGAATTTTAAAAATTTTAAAATTCCATATCTTTTGAATTATGATTATTTTTTGAATGTGGGTATTAGGTTATTATCATCTAAATTTTTTTACCATCAAAATTATGTTATTAAAATAATCCTTTACCTAGTCCTGTGTAAAATTAACCATAATCTAACATAACACCTATTCAAATTCAAATGTCCTTTATTAAAACCAAAAACCAAAATTTAATTTAATGAATGTTTAATTTTAATTCCTCAATATTCATATTAGTCATTTAACACAACTTGGAATGATTAACGTAACTTTAAAATGTCAAAAAAAAAAACATATGTAAGAAATTCATGGTTTTCACCATTATCTAACATGGTTTTTGGCTTTTATGTGTGTACCAGCACCCATGAAGTTGAATAGCGTGAAGCAACTAAACTAGGTTTAACAAACTATGAATGCCCTTGTAAAATTTTCCATGGTGGGATTGTTCAAAATTTACAAATAATCAAGAAACATTCAAGTGGCAACACATGGGCAAGGCAAATATTTCCAATTGCCTATTGGTGATATGTTTGGCAAAAAATTGAATTTGATGCTTATAATTGATATGATATTATCTAATCAGAATGCATTAGTCACATTGCTTAGTAGAAATTAAACTAAATAGTGGGTGATGAAGTGTTAGCTTAAAGAGGTGGGTTTTCATGACACACTTGAAGATGCATATTCTAAGTCTATTTGGACAACCAAATATTATTCAAGCATGAACCACTGGGTTAGTGAAAGTTAGAACAAAATTAAATTATGGTGCTTCAATTAACTTTTTTTTAGTAGACCATGAAGTCTTTAACTACTAGAATTTTAACTAAATGATGTCTTATTGAATCGACTTTGAAATGGATCTAGAATTTGAATTACAGTTGTAGTTACTTAGTTTTTGTTTCAATTTGCTTTGCAGTAGATTATTAGTATGGTTTTCTTTACATCTCATGATTAAGATTAATTGATCAATGTTAAATGGCTTGTTTTCAATAGGCACCAATAAAAAGAGATGCACAAGATAGTGGCAAGAAAGGTGAAAATCATTTAAGGTGTGCCACTAGATGAAAAGGATTGAATCCTAAGTGTACTTCTTTTATATATATATGTTTTATCCCCATCAATATTAATGAGTCAAAAAATGTCGATTTTTTTAATAAACACCATATTTTGGACTATTCCAGTTTTAAATTTCATCATTACCATTCATTTTGTGTCTATATATGTAAGCAAAAATAATGAGGCCCACAAGTTAATCAAGTCCCTTGGTTTACTTTAATGATGATTCAATACATGTATGTACAAATAGTTGTGTCCTTTTTTGAAACAACTATAAACACATTTAAGTGTGTCCCAAATGTAATAATACAAGGTGTTTGGTCATTTTCCTTTGAGTCCATGGCTAACTTGAATGTACAGATGCAAAACACTTATAGAATTGTTGACATGGCATAGAACTAATGTCAGTTCAAATGGCTTGATTCAAAAAGAGTGGTAGATTTAGTAGTTTACAAACATATTGATGGAAATTGGCCAGATTTTTTTAACCATTCTACATGGTTTGTGGTATTGTTAATTACAATCTACCTCCAGGTATTTTCTAATGTTCATATTGATTATCCTTTGCAAGGAATGATCTTGCCATTTACTAATGTAGATGTGTATTTATAACCTCTAATAAAAAAATTGTAAATATTATGGAAAGGGGTGGAAACATTTGATTCATACTTGGGCACAAAATTTAGGTTGAAAGCAATGTGTATGTGGAAAATACATTATTTTCTAACATACAATTTGTTTAGAGGTTTTGTGACAAAAGGGCATGTGGGTTGCCCCCTTGTGGTCCTAGTCATCAAAGAAGCTAAAAAAAATGGTTTATTATGGGATGTGTCACAACCCTAGCCTTGGGCTCGCGACTAAGGCAAGGGCTTGTGAAGGTGTGGGCCAAAAAGGAAGCCTAGGAATCACATTTTATGCTCCCGGGAGTGTGGGAGTGTGGGAAAATGTGAGGGAATGAACCTTCACACTCCCAAATGAGCTTCCACTTTGGGAGTTGGACTCCTAATGGACTCCCAAATCTTCAAAGAGTGATTATAAGGGTCAAAACCCATTAGATTGAAAAAAAATTTATATCATTGAAAAATTATTAGAATTTAGATTTCCAAAATGGGTTCACATGACCCATTTGGGTAATTAAAATACAAGTTATGGCCAAAAGAAGGGCCGAGAGTCAAATTGTCAATTTAATTCCCAACCACTAAAAGTCAAGAATCGCCCTGACTTCCTTACGTACAGGTGGTGTGTCACATACGGTTAGAAAGCTCTCCACAAGGTCTACAACTTTTCTTTAGAACTCACCCTAATCGGAGTTTTGCACACAAAGTTATGGGCCTCTAAAGTTTTGGAAGTCTTAATTTTGGGAATTTTGGGAATTTTGGGACTCCCATCTGGGAGTCCCCAAACAAAATGACATTTGGGTGCTGGTCTCATGGCCAGTCATAGAGTATACTATAAGGGGGAAGGTGATGGTTTCCCCCAAGTATGGGTTATGGTGAGTCTTATGAGTCTGTGTTTGCCCGTGGTTCGTTTGTGCACCAAAAATGCACCAACTTTGTATCAACCATTTGTTGTTTGGTTTGTGCAAATCCATGTGAATAATTAAATAGCTTGTCGCTCGTCCTAGTCCCACCCCGGAGCTCTAACATGCCCCTCTACCCCTGAAGTGCTACGAGCCAGGGAACGCACCCCAACTCCTCCTTTTGCTGTCTTCACCTTTGGATTCACAATTGAGTCCATCAAGGAGCTTGGGGGTGTGTTAGGATGTGCATGGGTATTTACCAAGGAAAAATCCATATAGAAAAGTTCAAATGGCATTAAATGGGATAATAGAAATTAGGGTTTCACCAATTCGAACATTTGTTTGTAGTAGATACACTTGAATAGGCAAATGAACGAAAGACAAGGCTAACAAATCCTTTGAATCAAACAAGTCAAAAATTTGACCTTATAACAAACATGGAATCAAATGACGAAGCATCATGTTTCAATTTCCATATTGGTAGGTGTGTATCCTTAAACTTAATGTTTTAAAATGGCAAAATTAGTTGACAATAATCACTTAATTTAATGTTTGGTCACCTTGGAATTAAGTAACAATAGTTGCCTAATGTGATGAATTTACAATAATTAAAAACTTGTAATAAAAACTTATGCATTACATGATGAATTAATAAGAATTGGTAATTTATAATACATTGAATGTAATGCATTGTGGAAAAAACTTGTGAAAAAATGATATAAAAACTATATTTGGCACCAAAAACACGCCAATAGTTTGAAAAGATCTAAACCTTAGTGCAATTCATATGTTGTTAATTATAGCTACAAGTTGATGTAGGTGGGTCCATTAAAAGGCAACCCATCCTTGAGTGGTACTTTTAAGAACATCACACCTTGATATTTTTGAACCCATCAAACTTTAAAATATCATAGGAAACATTTAAATTTTAAAAATTTGTAAATTTTTTAATGAACCCATTTATTAAGTTCCATAGATTTTGATATTTCAATATTATCAAAAATATTATATATTTTGAAGTTTTTAATCATTGCATTTATAAAAAAAATAGTGTTGGTTATTTTCCTTGAACTTTTTGGTTAGGAACAAAAATTTGAAACATGATTTGAAAACTCTTTTGGAATATTTTTCCTAAGGTAATTTTGAAGTCATTCTATTTTTTATTTTTTTATTGGATAATTAATTAAATAAATTTTGTTATGAATTTCCAAAGTTAAAGCTAATGACTCCTAAAGGCACCATCTTTATTAAGAATACAAAATTTTAAAAATTTCCATTTTAAAAATTCCACTTCAAGTCATATATTAAAATGTGCAATGGATAAACATTAAAAATAATAATTTATAATTGTGAAAACATTTGAAGCCCAGGGCCCATGAAAATGATTTGCCCACTTTTGGTTCCTTAAGGAATTTCTTGAGGCTATTGTACCACTAAAGGATGGGTTTACCCTAAACTTCCACGTACCTTTTCTTGTGTTGACAAATCAATAGAAAAACATTTTTCTACACATTATTAGGAACTTTAAATGCTTATAGGCTATGTATCTTCATTGAAAACAAAATACACACAAATGGGGCAATGAAAGGAATGAAATCACATGATAACCATGTCATGATGCAAGACATTTTGTTGCTATGCATGCAACAACATATGGGAAAAGGTTGTAAAATGACCATCATTTGCCTTTGTTAGATTTTTGAGAAATTGTGTGAAAAGATTGTGAACACCAAAACAATGGGAAAGCTCATGAAAAAGGAAATGACAATGACATTAATATTATTGGAGCAAAAATTCTTTCCATCATTCTTTGATATCATGACCCATTTATTAATTCATTTAATGGAGGAGTTGGAAATGTGTGGTCTAATCCACACACATTGAATGTACCCCATTGAACATTATTTGAAAACATTAAAGGGGTACATTCACAATAAAACACAACCTAAAGGAAGCATGGTAGAAGGCTAGGCATTTGAAGAGGCATTGGAGTTTTGCACCATGTATTTGCAAGAATTTATTGCCACAAGGTGATGGGTGTGGGATGACAAAGAAGACCCATCAATGTTTGATGAAATTTGTTTGAAGGACTCGAGCATCCATAAGTAATGGCTGTAGATTTCCAACACATGGCACATTCTTTTGTGCTTTAAAATGTGGAGTTCATGGTAGATTAACCTAGGTAATGCCTTTTTTTGGAGTTTGCATTCCAATATGTTTGTCACTTAGCATACTGAGCATACTCAAACTAGGTTCATCGATTAGTAAACCTAATTATGTAATAACCATGCATATGGGTTGGACACAAACACAAACTTCAAATGTCTTTTAACATTTAGACAAATTGAGTGTCAAATTCGAATGTTAGTACCTCAAGTCTAGTTTATGTAAGGGTTGTGTATGGAAACTTCCAATTTCAATAAGTCTAATTTGGTTTTTATATTTTCTTTCTTAGTATGTTTTTTAACATTTTGTTTTCCTAATTATGTTTTTTTTCCCTTATTTGAATGAAATTTGGATGTTTTCTATTTCTATTATGGTCTATTCATAAGGTACTTGCAACCTAAAGTGGATTAGTTTTGACGCAAATTTGAATCCATAGCAATGTTTTTCAAAAACATAAGTTATTGTCCAAGAAAAGACAATCGTTGGACTTTGTTGGCTCAAATCAATTTGAATTTTTCTTTTATGTAGTGGGGTAGGTGGGGTGGGTCAAAATTTGTCACATGGAATAGGTGGGGTACATAGGCACCTATTTGTAATGTGAGTTGGGCTTTTCAAATTTCATAAGGTGTTGACTATTGACAATCATGAAAATTGTCCACATTAATTTCATTTCAAACATCAACCCATATGATTTAATTTAGGTCAACTCTTATTTTACAGCTTGAAGTTTACTAGCTTGGAAATGATGGCATTGTAGAACCCACCTTCAAGTAGTTGCAAATTTATTAGCTCAAGAAAAGTGAAGTAGCAAGGGTTAGCAAATTTGAAAGGACAAAGACTAGGTTTTGCTACTCCCTTTTACACTCCTATACCTTTGCTTAAAGATGGTGGCTTAATCTCTAGAAAGGAATTTGCAGAAAATATGGCCTATGTTTTGAAGGTTTGAGCTTAAAGTGTGTGAAAGTGCTAAAGGACATTTCTTTGAAGGACATTAGTAATATTTTTGGTCCTATTGTGAACTAGAATGGCTACAACAATGAGTTCACAAAGGACCCTCTATTTATTGAAAAAAGATGAAAGCATTGTGGATGGTGATGCACCAAAAACCTTGTATGCCAACAACAAGGTTAATATTATTGGGAATCACTAGAAGGTTCGCACGAGAGAAGATGGGCAAGCCAATGAATTGGGCTATGTATTGTTAATAAATAGGAGATATACTCAAGCGCAAACATAAATCTTTATCGAAAGGAAATTACAACATGATGTTCACAACACGAAACATAACATTAAGAACTCCTCAAGGTTCTTGTCACATAAAATACACATACTTGTGTAATGAAGAAAAGAGAGCCAAACCATCAACACCAAGGTATTTAACTAAAAAACCAAACCACAAATAACCAAACTAATATAAGTAAAGAAAGTAATTCAACCTTGTGAAAGTAACCTAGTTACTTTCCTACTCTAGTAACTAATGAAACATAACTAGTTGAGCTTGAATTCTCAACACTCCCCCTCAAGCTCAAATCCACTTCTAGTACACCAAAGATTTTTTAAAACTTCCTTAGCTTGTCTGTACCTAAAGCCTTTGTGAAAATGTCAGCAACTTGATCTTCAGTATTGACATGAATAAAGTCAATTTCTTTTGCTAAAATTTTTTCTCTAATAAAGTGGTATTGCACCTCAATGTGTTTTGTTCTAACATGATAGACCAGGTTGTTAACAAGTAGTATGCTATTGATGTTATCATAATAAATGACAACAGGAGCATCCATTGACTGTCCTAAATCTGAAAGTAGTTTTTGTAACCAAACTAATTCACATGCAACAATTATTGCACCTTTGTATTCTACCTTCGTGTTTAATAGTGCAACTTGTTGATTGTTTCTTACTATTCCAACTAACATCACCACTTCCAAAAGAAAACATGAAACCACTAGTCAATCTTCTATCTGAAAGATTGCCAGCCCAATCAGCATTTGTGTATCCATGTACTTGTAACTAGCTCTTGGCTTCATAAAAAATTCCACACTATAAAGTATGTTTTATGTACCTCAGTATGCGCCTCACTGCATCCAAATGTGGCTTTCATGGTGTTTACATGAATTGACTCATCACTCCAACTACATAACTCAAATTTGGCCTTATGATGGTCATGTAAATCAAACTCCCCACTATGTGTCTATACATAGTGGTATCCTCCACAAGGTCTCTTTCATCTACATTTAACTTAACATCCAATGGAATTGAAATGGGTTTGCAACCCATCATCCCATATTCGGATAATTTGTTCAAGGCATATTGCCTTTGTAGTAACCATATCCTTTTAGGGGATTGGATTACCTCAATGCCGAGGAAGTAACGCAACTCTCCCAAATCCTTCATCTCAAACTTTTGTTTTAAAAGCTTCTTCAAATCAGAGATGTCTGCATCACTATCTCCTATGATAACCAAGTCATCAACATAGATGACTATGACTATAATCCCATGATCTGTCTTTTTCACATATAGTGAAAAATTTGCATTGGATGTTTGAAATCCACTTGTGACAAGATACTGACTTATCTTGTCTGACCAAGCTTTAGGTGTTTGCTTCAAGCCATACAGAGTTTCGTCAACCTACAAACCAAATTAGGATGTGTTTGGTCCACATAACCTGGTGGTTGCTTCATGTACACTTCTTCCTGTAAATCTCCATGAAAAAAAACACTCCTTACATCCATTTGATGTAAAGACCAACTTTTTGTTGTTGCCATAACAATGATTATTCTTACAGTTGTCATTTTGGTAACTGGACTATAGGCCTCCTCATAGTTTATGCCATAAGTTTGGGCATAACCTTTGGCAACTAATCTTGTTTTGTATTTGCTCATAGATCCATCTGCATTATGTTTGACTTTGTACACCCATTTGCACCCAATTACTTTTTTGTCCTCTGGTAAAGCTACCAATTCCCAAGTAGCATTCGCATCCAAAGCCGCCATCTTTTCATCCATGGCATTGTCCCACTTAGGGTTTCCAATCGCTTGTTCAAAACAAGTGGGTTCAACCTCCTGTATAACTCTAACCATATATGCGTAATAATGAGCTACAAAGCCATCATATGTGAGTCTTTGTACATAATACTTGACTCGTGTGGATCTTCGTACTCCACTGTTGTTGTCAATTGTTTTCAAAACTTTATTGGCCATCTGAGCTCCAAGAGTAGTAACTGAAGGGATTCTTGATTCTTCACCCACACTCTTCTCTGAATCACTTGACTCATCATCTACATGAAGATTTCTAGATGATGTTTGAGAACTACCATGTACAATGTTTGAAAATCTTAATCTTCCTTTCCATGGAGTGCTACTGGGCCCACTAATTGAAGACTTTTGTGGACCACTGATTAATTGTGATTCTTGTTCCACATTTGATGAAACATCACAATTTTTAGCCTCTCCATCTTCTACTACCTTCAATGGTGAATACCAACTAACCATTTCATCAAACACAACATCTTTATTCACTTGCAACTTTCGAGTGGAAGGATTGAAGCATCTATATCCTTTTTGTTCTAAAGAATATCCAATGAAGATACATTTCTCAACTTTTGGGTTTAGTTTTGATCTCTTCTCATCAGGAACATGCATGTATGCAATGCAACCAAACACTCTAAGATGTGAGACATCTAGTTTCTTGCCTGTGAATTTTTCTTCAGGTGTCATGCCATGAACTACCATTGTGGGTGTTCGATTCATGATATAAATTGCAGTTGCTACTACTTCAGCCCAAAAGTAATTTGGCAAATTCTTCTCATTCAACATGGCACGTGCTATTTCTACAATGTGCATGTTTTTCCTTTCAGCAACTCCATTTTGCTGTGGGGAATAACTACATGAGTACTTCCTTTGAATTCCATGCTCCTTCAAGTATTCATTGAATTCATTTGAAAAATACTCTCCCCCTCCATCGAACCTTAGGCATTTGATGCTCACACCCTTCTCTTTTTCCACCATTGCTTTGAAATTCAAAAAATGTTGAAACACTTCACCTTTGTGTTTCATGAAATAGACCCACACCTTCCTTGTGTGATCATCAATGAAACTCACGTAGTATTTGCATCCTCCAATGGATTTTGTCTTCGTGGTCCACACATATGAGTGGATCATTTCCAAAGGTTTGGAACTTACATGAGTTGTTTGAGTTGGGAATGGATGCCTAGTTTGCTTCCCCAATTAGCATGTTTCATAAACTTCTAACATCACTTCTTCTATTCCAAATTTGGGAAGGCTTCCAAGAAGGTTTTGTTTTTCCATCAGCTTAAGACGTTGGAAATTAACATGGCCAACCCGCTTGTGCCAAATTCCAATGTCTCCAGCTTTTGTTCCATGTGTGAATAACATGGAATTCACCTCAGGCATGTTCACATCCAAGGTGAACATTCGTCCATTCCTTTCCCCTTTTGTAATCAATTTGCTTTGGTTTTTCATGTCTTCCACAAAATATCCATTTGGGTTGAATGTCACCTATAAACCTTGTTCCACCATTTGGCTTATGGAGACCAAATTTTTTGTTATGGTTGGAACATGAAATACATCTTTCACGTACTTTGTTTGCCCATCTTGCATGGACAATGGCACCTTGCCAATTTGTGTGATGGGATGTGTAGTGTCATCACTAGTTTCCACAAACCCTAATGTCTTCAAATCCTTTGCATTTCTAAACCATTATCCATGACTAATCATGTGGTTTGAAGCTCCAGAATCCACATACGAAACATTGTTGTCTAATATACCTCCTATCATTGAATTTGCCATGTGCTGCATCACAAACAATTGTTCATCACCTTGATTGTTAGTTGATGCATAATTCCATTGTTGTAGCTTCCAATTTCAAGCATCATGTTCCTTTTGATAACAATTCTTCGCCATGTGCCCATGTTTCCCGCAGTAGTAGCAATTTGAATCGTTATTTGGTTGTTGACCTCGATGACTTCCACCATGACCTCCACGACTTCCTCGTCCACCTCCATGAACTTGACCTTCATGTTGATGATGTCCACCATGTGAGCTTCCGTGTCGACCTCGAAATGAAGTTTTACCACTTCTACCTTTACCTCTATAAGTATTTGAGTAGAAAGGACTTTCTTGTGATCCTCCATTGGATGAAGTACCAATAATTCTCATCTCTTCACTTATAAGTAATGTTATTAAGTCTTGGAAATCGGGAAATGTTTCTCAAACTACAATTGAAATACGAAACTGGTTATAGTCTTTTCCAAGTCCATTCAAGGTGATGGCCACTAAATCTTCATCATCTACAGGGCCTCCTATAGATGCAAGAACATCTACAAGGTTCTTCACCTTTGTAAAATAATCACTGATGTTCATCTTGTTTTTCTATAGATTATGCAACTCTTCCTTGAGCTGCATTTTCCGGGCTTATGTATTAGTGCTATACATCTTCACCAATGTATCCCAAGCTTGCTTGGGTGATTTTGCATCTTGAATATGCACAATCATGGAATCGGACACACTCACAGAAA
>Ga0209611_10004993_pt1 | contig 22474 bp, 17 predicted proteins | sample S1TSphgellanicum_3_FD_187693 | JGI IMG/M metagenome (GOLD analysis project Ga0209611, IMG submission 187693) | Host-associated microbial communities from peat moss isolated from Minnesota, USA - S1T2_Fc - Sphagnum magellanicum MG (SPAdes) (version 2) | ecosystem: Host-associated > Plants > Peat... | reverse complement strand
CAAGGAAAAACACAAGAAAAAAAAACAACCTAACTAACCTAAAAAAGGAGGCTAGCAAGAGAGTGAGCACTTTTGACATGTTTCAAAAGATCACCTAAAATGTAAAGACCAAAATAATGAAGACAAAAGGTGTCTCGAACTAACAAGGGTTGAAAAAAAAAACTACACCCAAAACCTCAAGAAAACAAGGCCAAGTAACCCACCAAAAAAAACAAAACAAAACCCTCTAAAATAATATTTATTAATTAATTAATAATAAATAAAATTTTAAAAAACAACTGAAATTTTCCTAAAAGAAAGGACTTTCTTGCAATTGCAGGAGCTCGCCAGGAGTCATTGCCCAGTCGTTGCAAGAGCGCAACAGCAAAGACTATTGTTTGTCTTTGGCGCAGAATTGTTGGTGTTGCAGGTCGGTTTCTCCTCAGCTATGGCAGATGCTACTACTCTGCACCACCGAGGATCCGTTGATCAGCCTCCTGCTGCTGCCGCTCGTCTAGATCCAGTAGCAACTGCTGCAGACCTATCTCCAACTCTGAGTATCAAATGGCGCAAGCTGTTATTGTTTGCTACGCTTTGTTCGACCCCTTAGTTGCGGCTGCTGTGCTTGCTGGACGTGGAGAGGCGGATGCTGAAGTCCATCCAGCGCTGCAGCTGAGGCCATCTCTTCTATCGGCTCCTACTCTTGCAGTAAGCTTCTCAACAGTTGTGGTCATTCCTTCTCCGCATGTGTGAAGCTTTTTTTCCTTCACCGATCAATTCTGCCCTAAGAGATGGCCGTCGTCTAGCCGATCTACCAGAGCACCATTGAAATCTGCAGAGCAAGAGCTCCAAATGCGTAGTACTTAAGAAGTTCTCGAGGAGTTTAATCACTGATCATGTAGAGTCTAAAACCCATCTTCAATCTTCGTGAGTTAGTACATGAGTTAGTACAATCTTCTCATACTGCTATTACTTTTCTCCCATTATTATTCTTCTCTCTTTATTACTATTACTCTTCTTTTTACTGCTATTACTGTTCTCCCATGATTACTGTTCTTTCTTTATTGGTATTACTCTTCTCTTTATTACTATTACTTTTTCCCATTGCTCTTATTCTTTTCCTGTTGCCGTTACTTTTCTCACATGGTGTTGCTCTTTCCGTGTGATGTAGTCATTTAATTATTAATTATTTAATTACTAAAACTGATTTTAATTCATGAAAATTTTAATAATCAGGTTGTGAAAACTGGATGTGAAAACCAGTTGTTGTTGTATATATGAGAACCAACTTATCTGAGAACTGGGTGAGTTTGAAAAAAACAAAAAATTGATAACCTGACCTATTCTCACCAGCCCAAAAAAACAATTATATATTAGAGAACCAATCAGGTTCTCATAACATCATGAGAGAACCAGAACCAACCGGTTCTCACAAAAAAAGTGAGAACCACCCAACACTGGTATGTACCCAGTTTATGGGTCCCTATTTGGGCACTATTAGAGGCTTTTGCTGAGGAAATATTTGCAATTGTCTGCTGCTTCCACTCCTTTTGTTGTCAGTTGTCAATTCTAATGAATCAAGGGTTGAGAAATGCACCTAAAATTTCACTCATCAACTCAAAATTCGGTTACATTATTGTGGAACAGGTCCTAGCAGAGCTGTTATCACCTACGCAACAGTGGCTCACTCTACATACCTAACTGACAGGCCAAAGTGAACCAGCACCCACCAATGCAGCATGAAGAATGGATGGTAAGTGATCAGGAAACAACTTTCAGTTGGGTTCAAGTTCCCTAGCTAACCATGGTGGTTAGGTCAGTTGCTTGTTTTATTACTTTTCAGTGTTTTTTTCTTTTCGAAATTTTGCCAAATTTCTAACCTGAAAAATATGATTTCGACCTATACAAAGGATTTTCCATGAAAAAAATGGCCCAAATTTTGCCAGGTTATTTTCTTAAAACTCCAAATTGCCATATTTTTATGAAAAATTCCAGTATGTAGCCAAGAATATAGAAGGATTCTGGTTTTTTCCTCCATTCATATCCAGTCTGTAGCCAAATCTGGCTAAATCATCTTGTGGATGGCTGCCACTTTAGCTACATCACAAAATTGGAAAAAAAAACCCTGCTACCTACTACAAAAACAGTCATCACCTATGTTAAAAACTATCTACATACCTTATTAATCATCTATTTTCTTACCTACCTACCTATATAGGTCTTACTTCTTGTAGGATGGGTTACCAAGGTAAAATCAGATATTAACTCAGTTAACGTTCATCCACAACTGGATCATAAGGGACATCCAATGGATGGTGCAACCGGTTGACGGATACATCCCATAATGCAACTACTTATGAAAAATGATCACAGTGTCCGGATTCCCACAATTGACAGTGAATGATTTGCCACTTTGAGAGTGAATGATTGCCACTTGGCAGTTCCAACTCGTACTTTACACACGCAAAAGGAATGTTGAACTACCCTAGACCCTAGCCCTAAATGTAATCAACTCTTGTGTCGCAGGACAACTTGACCACATTCGAGTGTCGTGCTTTCTAGAAGATAAGTACATAACTCCACCAGGATCGTTTGTTTGGTTGCACATGTGATGGTTGGTTTTTGCTTGTGTGTAGATCCAACACACGAAGTAGCTCAGGGTTTTTTTTATAAAGAAATTGAAGTGGCCTACTGTGGAAGGGAAAAACAAAAAAACCGTTTGAGAGCTTCCTCCAGTTGGGTATCATCAGGATGAGTTCAGAAACGTCTGTTACGGTGAGATTGGGGATCTTGGGTTGTGCATCCATAGCTGAGAAAATCGTGAGAGCGGTTCTGCTTCTACCGGAGATTCGACTTGTTGCACTAGGAAGCAGATCTCTGGCCAAAGCGCAAGAATTTGCAAAACGCAACGGTTTGCCAGCAGATGCGAAAGTGTATGGGAGCTATGACGAGGTGTTGGATGACACCTCTGTGGATGCAGTGTATATACCTCTGCCCACTGGCCTCCATGTGCACTGGGTTCTGAAAGCTGCAGAGAAGAAGAAGCATGTGCTGCTGGAGAAGCCTCCAGCACACACTATGGAGGAGATGGAGCTCATGACATCTGCCCTTGAGAAGCAGGGCCTGCAGTTCATGGATGGCACAATGTTTGTGCATCATCCCCGAACTGCAGAAATGCACCGAATCCTTCACAATCCACAACTTTTTGGCACCATTCGTGAGGTGGGTGTTTCTATGCATTCCCGAATCTGTGTCCCTTCATCCCTATGCTATTGAATCCTTTAGTGATAATGAACTAGACAGCAGGCAGGGTTTGGCCGATTCTGCCTTCTAGTCTTAGCTAGCCTGTGGCCAAGTCCAGTACAGGCAAGCTAAGAGATGGAATCAGCCAAATCCTGCCCATTCCCTGGCATTAACAGCTGTTGGTTTCATATACTATGTACGGTGTAGAATCAACCAGGCTGCCGATTAGGTCTACAGAATCGGCACCCATGTGGAATGGCCAATTCAGCATGAGAATTAGTTGATTAAAAGGGAGAATAAGACCTCACAGCTGTCAATGCATCCTTAGTGATTTTTGGTGACCAAAGCATACATGGTCTCTCACATACTGGGAAACAGTTTACTGACTACTCCCCTGTGGATTTTCTTGATCAGGTATCTGCTATATTTAACACCAATATGGAGAGCACCTTTGGGCCAACATGGTCACAATCAAATGTCCGTGGACAAGCCCATTTGGATGGGCTCGGTTCCTTGGGTGACTTGGGGTGGTACTGTGTCAGAGGCATCCTTTGGGCCTTTGACTTTGAGATGCCATATAAGGTTATTGCTCACCCAGGTACAAGATTCAATGATGCAGGTGTGATTATTTCATGTGGAGCAACTCTTGAGTGGAAGGATGGAAGAACAGCGACATTTCATGCCTCTTTTCTAACTGAGATGGTAATGAGGCTTATGGTTATGGGATCTCGGGGAGTTTTGGACATTGAGGACTTTGTGATCCCAGTGAAGGAAGATGTTGTTACCTTCCAGTTCAACCAGGGTTCAGCTTGGGTGGATCGGTCAACAGGTTGGACAAGAAACACACATGTACATGAGGTAAAAACAGAATTGCCACAAGAAGCTTTGATGTTGCGGGAGTTTGCACAGCTTGTGAAGGGAATCATTAGTGGCACTGGAAAGCCCAACCCTATATGGCCAAGTGTTTCCAAGAAAACTCAAGCTATTCTCAATATTGTGAAGGAGTCAATTGAGCATGACTGTTCTCCAATCACTTTAAGCTGAACTGAACCTTGGATACCATGTAGGTTGGCATTTTTAAAGGTGGGTGGGATTGGCACTTTTGCTGGTTTGGACAACTATGTAACATGAAGTTTGCTGATATTTCATGTGTGTGACTACTGGAAAGACAGTTGAAGTATATTGAAGTATTTTTGTCTGGAAGATCCTGGACTCATGATTGTCTTGCCAATTATTAAAATTCTGAAAATAATTTTGGAGTTATGACAGAAAGGCATGAGACAAGTGAAAAAGATATGAAGCACACCTGAAATATGAGTGCTCTGTTGGAGATGCATCCCCTTGAAAATGTCTTGATATCTCCACAATCTAGAGGTCTTGAACCTCATTGATGAGCATTCTAATTATGGCTTTTAGATGAATACTCATTACCAATTATGGCAAATTCAAGTGAGGTTCAAATCAATAGCTCTATTCTGATCAGGACCCACCAATAATATCACCTCTTAAGGCAATTTCTTACATTTCAACTCACATAAGATCGAGCTTGGACTGATGGAAAAGATTCATAGCTTTGCATCAGTCCAAGTCAATGTTCTTGCTGAAGAAGCTATACAAACACACAGCTCTTTCAGTAAGATGGGTTTTTCCCCTTCTGACTGTGAATAGGAACTAGATTTCTTACAAAGTTCTGAGGAGCCATTTGAAAGTTCTTCTGGGAAGTGTTCATGGGAGTGCTACATGTGGATCATCTTGAGCTTTTGAAGAAGCATAAGTCTTTCAAACCATTCTAATCAGATCTTAAGTGATGATGTCTTGGATTGATATTTTTGGAAGTGGATGTAAACAACAAGCATTCCAACCTTTTCAAGGTGGGTTTGGCTCACATCTTCCAAAAATGTATATTCATGGCCTACTTTCTGACATGTTGATCTAGAATTGTATACAAAATTTGTGTAGGCAATTTTTTGTCCAATAAACAATCACAAGGAGAATCTCATGATTGAATGCTTATCAAGTGGATTATTTCCAAACTTTGTACAAATTTGTGGAGCAAAATGTATTGCATGCTCTTCTTTTGACAAGTCGTGGACAATTTATTGATGCTAATGATGTCTTTCCACTATTGACAAGTGGAAATCATTTCAAAGCAATTTGAAGTTGCATGAGTTCAATGATGGATTAGGCCAAGTATTTAGGAAGATTTGAAACAAAAATAAGTTATGTGCACGGAGTATTGGGGCAACATTGACAGTTAAGAAAAACATTTATTTCATCATTCAATGCTCATCTATATCAAAAAAACCTTTTGGAGGGTATGCCACCATCATTGGCACAGATGTGTTTTCCCCAGTGTACAGTTCATAAATTGGTACAATTCTGGAATGATATTCTTAAGATACTTCATGAATTCTTTGAATGAAACATTTGCTTAACCCCTAAAGTACTCAGAGGGTTCCTTAACAGAAAGGTGTTTTCATTATTATTTAGCTTCCGTGTTCCCTGGTTTTCACTTAAGTCTCAATATCCTTACATTGTAGGAGCTGATATGGTTGAAAAAGTGTAGAAGGCTGAAGGTGGGTTGCCATTCCATGTAATGAAAGGCATGATTACATCAGAAAAGACAAGACAAAATCCGACACTGTTGTGAGATTTGGAGATTTCATATAGTTTCCAATCAATGTTGAGTTGTTTATGATTTTAGTCAATATTTTGATATTTCAAGATTCTGCATTGTAGCATTATTTCAAAGCTACTAAACTCTGAGCTGCAACAGGATTTGAGATAGCATGATCAGCACCAATCTGACATTTGTACACCTTTTGTATAATTGCACAAAATGGAAGATATGCAATCACATGGTCAAGTGACATCTGCCACCATGTGCTCCTGTGAAAGCCATTCAGAAATTGGGAATGGCCCATTCTAACCCTCAAACTTTTAGAACTGCACCCAAGGTAATTGGTGATCATACATCTGCATGAATGCAGTGCCCCAGTGAACCCATTCAGGATGTTCTAAACCAGTTGACATTTTTTCATGAGAACAAGAATCCTCCTTTTGATTGCAGGTGAGGTGCTAACATCAATCATAGTCAGAGCTATATGGAGGTGCATATAGGGATTTTTTAGCCACTGCAGGTAGGGTATGTAGAACATTGAACAATGCAGTTTGCATTCTACACTAGCAACAACACTTCAGTTGAAAAAGACAAATTTGTGTTGTGGACAATATTCCAGCAAAAAAGCCCCTTCCACAACAAAGCAGAGCATGATGGAAAAAACATAAATATTAAGTGATGGGAGGAAAGGCAGCAGTCCACTGCTTTGGCAGCTGGTTGGCAAATACAAATCTCAGCAATGCAGCATCTTTTGCATCTAGTCTTTGGACTCCATACCCTCTTAATGCTGCATGCGATAGAACCCTACGACCACGAATAGCAGCCTTCTTCCTTGTTCTCACAAACAAGGCAGATGCAGTGGTGCAGGCTTTCACTTCAGAGACTGTATCTGTATCATCCTGATCAGCCTCAGACCCAAGGGCTCCTGCAATTGCTGTATCTTTTCCATTGCCTGTAGTGGCAGGGCCCCACCAACGTGAGGATGCTCTGCTCAAGCCTTTAGAAGGATAACCCAGTTTTAGTTCATCAAGGAATGATGGTATAGGTGCCTTTTGCTTCTGAAGTGTCTGTGCAGGCAGGGTTCCTGCTGATAGAGGACTCCGTACATATGTTGATGGAGTGGTTGCTGATGCAGAATTGTTGCCTTGTGTTGCAGTGGGCTGCTGTGGTGGTGTAATTCGAAGAACAGGAACATGACTTTGAACTGGAAAAGTCCTGTGTGGTTGCATTGAGGATTGATGTGGCAGAAGCTGATTTACTGCCACAGTGGGCTGCATCATAAACAACTTGGGGTCTGCATGACCTCCAGCAACCAGCAGCTTTGCACCTCTACACCCAATCAGACTCAGTTTTAAAAAAATTCACTTTAACCCCTTCCACAAAATCACAATCAAAATAGTAGCCAATATTTGTGGTGCTCAAAAAACAGCAGTGGTTCCAAGAATGGTGCCAAAGGTAGACATGATACTTACAAGTGAGGAGTTCCAGAAACAGAGTCACGGTTGTGAGCAGAAGGAGGTGGCTTAAGCTGCTGCTCCAACCTCTGATTCACAAGCTGATTGTTTGCCATGTCTCTGAGGGCATCTTGTTTGATGTCTTCAATTGACTTCCCTGCCAAAAACTGCCACGCAAGCAAAGCCTTGCTTACTGTTACATACATATCAAGCAATCACAGGTTCCGAAAGCTATTTGATATCAGTGCTGATATTGTTCTGACTAAGGATGGCGAACATGAAGTCACAAGGAAATATTCCTTCTCAGCATCCACTGTCAATGAATCTAAACATACTCTGAGCAGCTTTATACCTTGCGATATGGCCATCGAGGAATACCATTCTCCTTGCAGATTCGCTTGAGTGTAGAAACACAAACACCTGGCCCAATACATGAACTGTCATATTAGTCCCTCCATGTGTTCAATAAGCACTCAAGTAAGACACAAGGAAAGGTGCAATGCAAATGGTTGTTGCCTAAAGATGTTGCACCTTAAGCTGGGCATGACGATGGATAAAAATTACTAGAACTAAAGACATGTGCACTGATTCATAACTATATACGAAATGGAAACAGAAATTACAACAACCCTTGCTGGATGACTATTTAGCACAATTAACACACTAGCAAAGGACCAAAAACGTCCAGAACTATCAGAGAATTGTTGGAAGAAACAGAAGTGGGGGGGGGAGGAGGTTTTGTAGTCAGCTCTTACACAGCTAAACATTCTTTCACCCAGAAAACCATATCCTACTGAGTAGAATAGTTCAAAAATATATGTACTTATAATTGTCCAAGAGTCTGCAAACAGACAATTTGAGGTCACAAAAAATGCCCGTCGATCTTATGTTGAGATTAGAAAGTTGACCACCCAACAAAAGTAGATAGATAGCAGTAAGAAAAAGAGGAAAAGAGGAAAGAAAGATAGAAGGCCAAAAAGAAAATGAATCAGAACAGAAAGCAATAACCAGTCCACAATAAAACTGTGAGTCTAGGCTACTTTATGAAACACAACCTGCATATTGTGTTTTTGTCACAAAAACACTGGCAATGGAAAGATGCAGTTGTGATGGCTAGCACCACAAAGTAGGAAAGGAAAGAAAGGAGAACATGAAATGAAAGAAACCGTTCGAAGAAGGAACAAGAGGAGGTAAAGTTAAAAAGGGCAATCAGAAGAGAAAACTGCAGTAAAATGTGGACCCTGTATAGCTCAATATGTGGAACTAGAAAACCAAAAGTTTCTTTGAAGACTCTTGAGGCCACATTTTTGGGTACGAAAGCATTCTCTTTGTTGGGTAACCTGAAGGAGGAATCAAAAAGTACTACCCATTGTCCTCTGTGAGATAGAATAGAGTAGCATTGTGGCAAATGATTCTTTTGAGACAAAATGCCTCAAGAACAGCTGTAATTGATGAACACTATTTGAGCAACTAGAATCAAGTATGTCACACCTAAATCATGTCAATGCCAGCATCCTCCAGTGCAGAAACAGTTATGTATTGATTCTTAAGCCTACAGCACTTACTTGGGGTTATTACTACATCCAAAGAGCTTGCAAGAGAAGTCGGTACAAATACCAATAAAGCATGAAACAAAAGGAAACGATATGCCTGCATTAAGAGAGCCTTTATCTGAGAGGAATCTGACAAAGTAATAATATATGCAAAACAAAAAATTGTCATTCCTTAAGTAGTTACTTCCGAGATGTCTGACCTGGGGTTCTGAGACATATAAGATTGCAGAATATATAATGCTGCTACAGCAGACATGTGCAATTTCAAACAAAGCAATCCAACATTAGCAATTGCAAAAGCAAACAGTTTCTATTACTATCAAAGTGGTATTTGGAAAAAACACTTAAGTTAGGGTTTAGTCTTGCTTTACCAAGTTTTTGGGCGGCATCCGCAATAGGGACGGCGAAGAACTTGGCCACTTCATTGAAGGTTAGAGGACCATCCGCCCACGAAACAGACTGAGGAGCCATCCCCAGTTTTACCATATTCCGGTTCAGCAAATAATCTGACGGCATCTTGAACCCTAGAACAGGAGGCTTCTTTCAATTCCGGCCTACACCAAGTCGAAAACACCCTGCACATCATCAGCCAAATCCATTCCATCTCCATCATGTATCCTCGTTTGTTATGTAACTCTGCTCTGCTCTGCTTCATTGGGTTCATAACGCTGAATTATCTACCTCAGCATGTGTGTCGCAAATGGAAAATCTTTACAAACAAACCCTCATAAGACAGAATAATGCACAACCAAGCTATTAAACGCTTCAAACCCGCAAAAACCCTCCACAAGCCAAACCTCAAAACCTTAAGACTTTTTTCAGACTTTGGACAAGGTTCTCGTAGGTATTCCCGGATTCGAGTACAACATCCCTTGTGATGTTCATTGAAAAGACAAGAACCACTAAAAGTTCTCCACAGACCAAATATTTTTTCTCGAAACCCTGAAATAAATTGAGCATAAATTAATGCGGCAGATCAAAGAATAGCGGATTAATTTGTCTCAGTAAAAGTATGTAGGAATATGTAGGAATCTCTCTCTCTCTCTCTCTCTGTGTCCGCAGCCAACAAACTCCCCTGTCTTTTGTTTTCCAGGTAAAATACTGAAGACATGGGTGTGAGAGAGAGAGAGCGAGAGATTCCGGGACAACCTGAAGAACAGTGGAGTCCCTGGAATTCGTTGCAACTAGAATAGTGATGTCTGATGACTTTCCGTAGGCTGCTCGTTTGCGTAGCTTTGGAAGACGAATTGGATGCACAAATGGAGTCTCCAGACACCCCCGTGCAAAGCTCAAGAGGGAACAGTCCAACAGTTTACGGTTTCCAAAGACACAGCCTCTTTCACAAAGCAAGTTGAAAATGTTTCTTTTTTCTTTTTTCTCTTTTTTTTTGGATATCCAATTTTTTTGCGAAATTTAAACCCAAATAGCAAAATTAGTCGACTTTACACTAGAAAAAAAAAAAGTCCAAAGCTTTTCCAATTCCTTTATCAAAATTGGTGAAATTTTGCCCCCAAAAAAAACACATTGTTTAATTTTAAACACTGAAGTCCATCATCCAAGGGCCATAAGTGCCACATAAAGCACTTGGAGAGATTTCCTAAGTGTATTTGGAAGGTACCTTTAGGTCTATCTACCTATGGTGAGTATCCCTCCTAGAAAATAGGAGAGATCTTACACCTCCTTCTTAAGAGTGGGAGGGATCTTATGGACTAGGTGATTTACAAGAGGCCACAAGTTATTGCATATAATTGAGTTATGAGAGTGGAAAAGATTATATGTGGTACATATGGCCTTGAACCATTTACCAAACATAATTGGTTGTCTACATTAACAAGTTACGGTGGCAAACTAATGGCACGTCTTAACACTTCATGTGTTTCTGCACATGCAAGTTATGAGTTATTATTTGCATGCAACTAGTTGTCCATCGATGTGCTATCACACCTCATGGCAATTGATTATGTGTAGGGTAAAGCCTAAGGATGAGAGCATTATCTAAATAAAGCTACAATCAAACTTGTGTTATGTTTTATAGTGTTAAGTAAGTTAACATTTAAATAACATCCTCAAAAACAAATTACCTATGTTAAGTAGCACTAATATGAAATGTAGTTAATTTTTTTGTTATTCATTCACACTTAGGAGAACCATGGCAAAACATTTTGTTAACTTAACATTGACTTAAAGCCCCTTTCTTACGAGTTGTTACTTATCATTGTGAAATATTATTATTACAATACTCATAAGGTTCATAATATGAATATATGGATACTCATATTACAATATTTATATTATTACTCTATTGTTATAATTCATAATTTTATGGGTTGCTACTGACCATTGTGAAATATTAATAATACTTTCATAATTCAATATTTATATTTATTGAAGATTTGATGTTAAGTTCATCCAATTAACATCAAATTAACACCATTTAACATTGTGTGCCACCTAGGATCCATCTAGGATTTATGTTAGCTAACATTCTTCATTTGAATGCAACAAAAAATTTGTCTCTTAACAATAATTAAACATCAACTTAGCATTAAGTGTGATTGTAGCATAAGATTTTTTCTCAAGATGTTTAGGTATTAATTATTATTTGTGTTGAGTTTTACAAATGTCTAAGATAAAATCTCATACCCTAGAACATTAGGTCCAAGTCCACCAACTCTTGAATGAGTTATGAAGGAGTCATGTATATATTTGATGAGGAATTCTTCAAAATGGTGAAGGATGGAAATTGTCCCATTGTGTTAGTGGGCCATGACACTCATTTCATGAACTATTTGTGTGGAATAATCAATGTAGTGGTGGACCACCTAGATGCAGTGCAAAACCTTGGGGTTACTTGAGTGACTAACAAACTCATTTTTGTTTAACTTAATGAATGCACAAACAAAATCAACATATTCCAAATTCAATTCCTTCTTGCAATAAATCTTTGAGTTGAAATAATAATCAAACACAATCATTGTTGTTAGCATTATGTTTGGACATTTGGTTAAAACTAATGACCTATTTTCATTACAAATGTTGTTGAATATCATGTTGTATATCAATAGAACTAAATTGCAAGTGGATGCAAACGATGTTTGAAGATGAATTCTTATGATGACAATGATGCTAAGAGAAAAAAAGCAAAAGAAGGAATACATGTCCTTGCTTGGTGGACACCTTTGCTTCATTTTCTTTTTTATTGGGTTGGATGGTAAGTGTCCCTTAGACATTCATAATTAGTGGTTTATAAAAGAGAGTTTGTTATTCACAATTGCTACCACTCAACAACCATCCCTTCTTGCTAATGGTGCTTCAAGTTCAATAATCACAAGTCAAAGGCAAGATTTCTTTTGTTTCACTTCAAGTACTTTTACTTGAAATCCTAGCAACTTCAAGTTAATAACTATTGAAGCATGGTTTAGAGCAATCTTTCCTTCCAATATAAAAATGGAAGTACACACAAAGTTGTTTGTTTACAATTGAGGCATGTTGGTTAACATTTGATACAAATGTTGCACAACAAGGTTTTCAAATCAAATGCTTCAAGTAAACAAATTGTAGAACTTACTATCTTCAATGCTAAAATTGTAAATGTTTTCAAAAATGTTATTCAAGAAAAGGTTTGAAAGATTTTTTCTTTTCTTGTTTTCTCTAATGTAGCAATAGAATTTATAGTAACAAATGTTATATGATCTAGGTTTGATTGTTGAGATACTTGTGTTAGTGTATGGTGTCTAATGAGTGTTTTTAATTTGTGTGGATTCTTACCAAAATAAATGATGGTATAATAGTTTTTTTAAACATGCCTATTTTGCTTCTTTATTTTGAAATTGAATCTAGTTAATAACATTTACAATGTCTTTGGTGTTTTTCCTAAGCTCACTATTGTGAAGAGACCTAGTTTTGGACCACGTTCACATTGCTTTTCATATGTTCATCCTTCACATGTTGTAAGAGTGAATTGCTTATATATGTTGGTGTACATTCAATGCTTGTAAAGTAGGATTTTGATTGCTACATGTTTCTATCCTACAAAAAATTGAACAAAGACAAATATATCATATTAAAAAAATTTGTTATGAAAGAATCTTGGGAAAATTATGAAAAGATTTTCACAAGTGGGTGAAAGGAGCTAATAGGAGCAAATGGTGCCCCCTCAGGCAACTACTTAATCTAGAATATTATCATAATATTCGTTTTAAAATCTTCAAAAAAAATTAATCATTCACTTTTTTTAAATATTATTATGTTAAGGTTTATATTTTTCAATTCCAAAATTTTGTCATTTTCACATTTTTAAAGTCATTTAATGAGTTTTTTACTAATTAAAAACATTAATTTATTTTTTACTTGAGTATTTTTCATTTAGTAGATTGATTTCAAATTCATTCACATGTTCCCATGATATATAATGTATGTTGTTATGTAAGTAAATTTAACTTTCAACACCAATTTATATAACTGCTTTCAAATATGAAATATTAAGTAATGGTTACAATTGTTTTGATACATATTAACATGCTTTCACCCAAGTAAATGCCCATGTTTACTAGTGACCTATGTGCAATGTTTAGCAAAACAATGTGATGGCAAACAAAAATGCATGCCTAATATTCTTGGGATTTTGCAACATTCATCAAAATTTTGCACGAATGTTTTTACTTTTACACGCATGGCTTAGAAATTTCATTCAAACAATAAAACTTTAATTAAAACTCATACACCTACATAAGTTGAGCAAACCCAAAACCCAATTGTTTGACTTTTGTTTTTTAGCTAAAATTTATAAATTCAATCTTCCAACACCTACACTTGAAAATCATTAAAGTGTTTAAATTGATGTTGGCGTTGATTTTTCATTTAAACAACATTCCATGATATTTAATGTTGTTTTAGTTGGATCAATGCAAGGTTCGTCAATTTACATTTTTTTTCAATGTCGAGTGTTGTTATAAACAAAAAAATAGTCATGTTTACCTCCATGGTAGCATGTTGAAATTCATTCTTCCAAGTTGTTGGAAGCTTTGTTTTTTCCCATCCTTTCAACATCATTGTTTCCTTGCTTCTTGATCATTTCCATGTATTGTGTAACCACTAGCATATGCATGATTTTAAATTACTCATTTTGAAGTTGATGTTTGGATCGTTGCCAAGTTTTCAATTTCTTCTTTAATGACCCCTATTGGGTACAAGCATGGTTAGGTGGCTCACTTTTGACATTTTAAAGAGCCAAAATCTTACACTAGCTAAAATTCTTGAAATTATAACAATTATCAAACTATAAATCCTATAATTATCTCCTATGTTTTTGGTTGTAAATATTGGTAGGCCACCTTTTAAATATTACTAAACATGTGATTGGTTAAAAACTCCATATGAAACCTTAAATACTTCAATGTGAAATAAATAAAAATACTTTAAAATCATGAAAATCATGACATTTAAAATTTTAAAAAATTACAAATTCTTTTATTGGGAAAGTTTCAATGCATCTTATTATTAAATTCATCATTTGATAGAAGCTTATTTTTAAATTTCATTTTGACAATTTTAATGACATTTTTTTGAATCCACATTTTTTATTTTTTATCTGTGATAAATGCAATGTCATCATTTCTAAAGTTCATTATGAGTCCATTTTTTTCTTAAAAATCATTCATATTTTTCAATATGATTTTCATTAAAGTCTATTACAATATGGATAATTAAAATTTGATGATGTTAATGTTGAATATGGTTTTTACATTTTTAGTTCATGTACAATCGAAAAAACTTTAACTATGATAGTCCAAATTGTCCCCCCTAACTATGTTTTCACCCTAATGTCCAATTGTTGAACTTTATTTTGAATTCATGCTTGAATGGGTGCTACAATATGACATTAGTTGGTTGCAAAACATTACTACAATTTGCTAGTACAAAAACTACCAAGATGTTTGGATATTTGTTTTTTATCCAACTGAAGAATTTTTAATTCTTATGTATAGTCCAACAATCTAACAACCAATTAAACCATTTGCTAACATGTTTAAAATACAAGGAGTTCAAGTTGAGCTTAGTGGTAACGCACCATGATATTCTCCACAAAATGTTTTGTGGTTTCAAGGTTTGACCAATGATTTTCACTATAGGAGTTATCTTTTTTGTTTACTACACAAATTGTTTTTCTTTCATTATTTCAATGGCCCAATGTTTTTGGTGTAGTGCTTGTAAAAATGATATGTAACACTCCTATTGCAAATGAGGATACTAACACATTCACTTATCTTTTGTCCTTTATGCCAAGTACATGAATATGTTTGAAGCCCTTACTTTCCCATTCATGTTCTAGTATAGGTACCAAATGTATGTCAATCTAATCACTATTAACAACAAGTGAAGGGGGAATGTCATTGGCTTTGGTTAGGTAGGCAATATGATAAGCCATGGACCTACCTTGCTCTTGCTAATATCATGGAAGTTTGTTGGTGGTTACAATATTAACCCTGAAAGTCCAATTCATGTAATGCCTCACATATTTGGCTTTAATTTTTCTTATCATTGTAAACCACTCATAGCAGTTGGTTCTTCCAAGATTTTCATAATGATTAGGACATCATGGTTTTAGATGTAAACAATTTTCAAAAAATGGAGGGCATTAATTTTGTTAAGTCACAATATTTCTTAATTGTTGGAGCCATGATGGGTGGCCACAAAACATTGTTGAATTTAGTGACATGTGTCTTGCACTTGTGCATATTTTTTACTTGTTCTTCATCAAATTATTATTTGATTTCAATGTCTACTTGTAATGTTGTTTTGAATTTCTTGGGTTTGGCAACCAAATGTTAGATCTCTACTATGCAAAGTTATCTTTTTTTTAACATGTTTGCCTTTTTCAACAAATCAACTTCACATTATGAAATGCTTTTGTGTTCACCTTTTGTGATGGGCTTAAACAACCCTATTAATGTCTTTTGTTCTTTTTGTTGAATTTCTATATGTACCAAATTGATAATAAGTTTTCTCCACTCACACTTGAATCCATTGTTTTCATTGAATATTTTCACTCATCCGTAAATGTAACAAGTTTTTAACTGCAAATTATTCAATGTAAATTGCTCCACAAAAATAGGTATCAAGAATGTTCTAATAATTAAGTTCTTTCAACTCACATTTCTAGGTGTAAGCATTCAATCATGAACCACACCCGCCCCTTTAAGCCATTTTTTTAAAGATTTTTTTTGGAATTTGTTTTTTTAATCTTTAATATTTTCTTTAATTATATGTTATTATTACATTAATTTTTTTCCAAAAATAGTTAGCTAGGTAAGTAGTAAAATTTGCCAAAAATAATTAGGTGTGAATCTTTTTACATTGCAAAATGAATACTTACAACTACTTTAAACATGATTTTAGGTTTATTCATTAGATTGAGTTCAAATTTCAAAACATGCATATCAATGTACTAAAAATATATTTTTAATAAAAACAACCCCATTTGTAGTTTTTTTTTTTTCTAAAATGTTATATGCACAAAATTAAACAATAATTTCAATTGCTTTGATACATGTTTACAAAACTACACCCTCTCCTTTCACTTTTAATTACAATAAGATATTTTTACAAATCCATCTTCCATAAAAATAGGTTAATAAGTTCTTTGTATTCACATGATCATGGAAAGCATTAAAATGCCACCATAAAGATGCCAACATCAACACAAAAGAAAAATATGCCAAGATATAATGCAAAATGATGAAGTTATCGACATGAAATATAAAAGATAAAAGTTTAATTTCTTGCAAATCAAAGAAGTTGTCAATGAAAAAAAACACACACACACAACCATGCAAAAGAAAAAGAGATGTTAAATCAAAAGAACATAGGAAAAAATCATCACAGAATGAGGTGTACCAACCATTGCTCACACATGAAAAATAAAAATGAAGAAATGTTCAAATGGATGTAGCCACATTAAGGGGTTTGTTTACATATAATTTTCAAAGGTACTTTAAATGTTTTTTTTATAAATTAGATAATCAATTAAATAATTATAATTTAGTTATGAATTTCCAAAGTTCAAGTTTTTGAAAGGGCCAAAAAAATAGAAATATAAGTTTGTAGCAAATCCAATCAATTTTTTTCCAACGAAAAATTAAAGCCATGTACTTTAACATGTGTTGGAAAAATATGAGAAAAAAAATCTATAGTATTTTTAAAAGTTTGAAAAAGGTTCCAAAAATTTTATTAGCCAATTTCAATTTCTTAAACATTTTTTTTTGGGGTTCCTTGTGGTACCACCCAATCATACTTTCACCTAGAAAAAATGAACATAATGAAAGCAACAAAACCTAATGGCACAAATGAAGAAAAAGACAACATGATTGTGAAAGTGGTAAAAGTGTTGAAGCAATAATAACAATAGAAATATAGGAAGGCTTGCTCCCTTCAATGTTTTCTTTAATTTTAAGGTTGTAGTCCCAAAGGTGTTGTCTCAACCTTAGCTTTGGGCTTGCGATCAAGATAAGGACTTGCAAAGTTGTAGGCCAAGAATGAAGCTCAAGACTCACATTTCATGTTCCCGAAAGTGTAAGAGAGTGTGAAGGAATGAACCCCCATACTCTCAAATGAACTCCCAATGGACTTCCAAATCTTCAAAAGGCGATTGCAGGGGTCAAAATTCATTAGATTGAAAAGTTCCTTATATCATTGGAAAGCTCTTGGAACGTAGATGTCTAAAATAGGCTTGCATGGCCCATTTTGAGTACCCAAAACACAAGTTATGGCCAAAAGAAGGGCCGGGAGTCAAATTAGCGATTTGACTCCCGACCACTAAAAGTCAGAAATCACCCTGATTTCCTTGCATTCAGGTGGTGTGTTACCATTGGAAAGTTCTTGACAAGAGCTATAACTTTGCTTCAAACCTCACTTCAATTGAAGGTCTGCACACAAAGTTATGGGCCCCCAAAGTTGCGGGAATCCCAACTTTGGGAATTTTGGGACTCCCACTTGAGAGTCCCAGGACAAAATGACATTTGGGTGCTGGTCCCGTGACCAGGCATAGAGTATATTATAAGGGGGAAGGTGGTGGCTTCCCCCAAGTCCAGGCCGTGGTGAATCTTGTGAATCCATGTTTGCTCATGGCTCATCCGTGCACCAAAGGTGTTCCAACTACACACTAACCAACCTATTGTTTGGTTTGTGCAGGTCCATGTGAGTAAGTGACTTGCTTGTCAATCTTCCTAGTCCCATCTCGGAGCTCCAGCACGCCCCTCTACCCCTCGAAGTGTTGTGAGCCAAGGAGCGCGCCCCAACTCCTTTTCCTTCCACTGTTTTCTTCTTTAGACTCGTAACTAAGTCCATCAAGGAGCTTGAGGGTGCGTCACGTGTAGGCCTGAAAATTATAAGAGGCCCATAAAAAAAACCTTCCTTCATGTAATTAATTAAACACAATAATGTTATTGACCTTGTTTTACTTCATGGTGCTTACTCTAGGATTTCTTATGTGTGAATATTGTTGTATGTCCACATAAAGTCCTTATTTGTATCACATAATGTTTTAATTTAACTTACCATAACACATGGTAAAACCATCTTTCACATGTGGAAGCATCAATAACCTTCCATATGTGGAAGGTTTTTCCAATATTTGATGAAAAGGATCTTTTGCATGGGGTGATGCAACTTCAAATATTACAAAAAGTATATGTTTTAGCTTTTCATGACAAAGAAAATTGATGATGAATGGAGGTACGAGAAAATTATTTATGGAAATATGTATTCTAAATTTGAAATATGTATTGAAATCTAGAAAGAAAATCCTTCCAATTTTTAAAGTAAGATCAACCCAAGTTTGGAATATTTTATACCTTTGCCTTGGTTTCAAGACTCAAGAGAAGTTCTTCAAATTATGAAAGATTCTTGCTCATACATATGATCCCTTGGTATCTGTTGACAAAATGTTGGTAAGTAATGAGGCTTTTAAGTCTCATGATTTGTGTAGAAACTACCTTCCCTTAAAACCAAGTCTTCATAACCAATCACACATAATTTTAGAAAACAAATTCTTTGCATTTGGAGGGGCCTTACTTTTATAATTGACATGGAGATCTATTGGCATGCATTCACAAGAGTATATCACACTCCCTAGGCTAGCAAAATGGGTTAGACACCTTTCATTTTTCAAAATTATTTATGAAAGGTAAGGGACCTCCCTTGGGGGTTGCATAAGTTCTTGCCCTTGTTCACTTGATCTTGGACCTCATTCATGAGGGCTGAAACCTATGAAGCCTCAGGAAGGGATCCCTTATCCCACACAAAACTCTAACCTTAATTTCACTCATTTACAAATTTTGAAACTTGTGAAATTCATGGAAGGTGTTGAATTTTTGAGAAAAATTTAGAAAAACTTATACAAAGCTAAAATTATATCACATAAATTGATACAATGATCAATAATGTTCAAATATACAACTAAACCAAGTAATATTAATCAATGAATTTTAAAAAATATTAACTAGGTCAATAGAATGTGGTATGAAATAGGTTCATAAAATGTGCATGGTTATGGTTCTTGAGTCTTATCTTGATTTTGTTAGTTTAATCATCAAAACTAAAAATCTAATTTGCTCAAATTTACTTAGCAAACTAATTAGGAGGTGTGGTCATTTATATACCTCCTTTCACACCCCAATGCCACATGGATTTTTTTTTAATTTTAAGAATTTCAACAACTCTTGTAAAAAGACACAATCCTTCAACATTTAATAATCATGACACTAAGCTTCTACATTGAGTTGTGAATAAATGTATTTTATGGCAACTTGTAGTCAAGTTAGATCTTGTTCATATTCATGAACAAGGTAAAACATAGACAAATTTGTCACTTGTTGGACAAGGTTTAATGGAGACAATTTTGTCAAACCTATAGAATTTGATGTATGAACAAAAACACTTTTGTCATTTGTTGGATCCACCTTTTTGTTCATACATCAAATTCCTTAGGTTCAAATCTAGATAAGGGATAAGGATTGTTGTGAAAAAACATTTAATCACAATGTGTGACTATATAGGATCATTACAACAATGACCACATCTTAGTTGTGGATAGTCAGTCTTTGTATTTCAATGTGTGCCACAAAAAGCACCTTTGGCACATGCTGAAAACATTAAACATGGATTTTCCTTCTTAATAGTAACTCCTTATTGAGTGTTTCCACGAGACTTTGTCGAGTTCTCAATGAATGGCCAATGATCAAGTTTTGCATCATTTGCAACTTGTTTTGGAACTTTTGGGTAAATGTGTGGATCCTTGTTTTCTACCTATCCAAAAATTACCCTTTGTTGCCATTTTTAATGTAATTACTCATTCAAAATACTAATGCATGCACATTAGTTTTTCAATTTCCCAATTTGAACTATTTCTTTGTTGCCATGTGCACATGATAGGACAATATACATTGTCATTACATTATAAATTTTTATCATGAAAAGTTAAATTGCCTTCACGATTCAAGGTTTTGAATGTGGAGTAAAGGTGTGCCATTTTTCGACTATATTGTTGCCATTAGATAGATAATTGGCTCACATGGCCAAAGGTTTGGCACAAAAGAAATGACATGATTAAAATTTATTTAAACATGACATCATTTTAAACTAGAATGATGCTCAGTTTGTTTATATAGACAAGGGGTCGATATTCATTCTTGTTTGTTCTTCAATGATCAAACAATTCTTACCCACTCATGATGTGAAAAAAGTGGTGTAAACATTGATGGAGACTATTTGATAGACACAAACAATGGAATTTTTGCAAAAGACTCAACTCAACACGTGTGCTTTGAGTTCTAAAGTACGACTTAGTAGCCTTGCTTCCTCATCTAAGCAAATTTTTAGTGAGATATTTCATTTAGTGAAAGTTGAACATGTGAGGGCCTTCATTATTGTTCAAAGTTGGGAAAACGAACAAATTTTAGATAAAGTTCATGGGTAGTACCATCCAGTGGAATGTTTTGTTGATTTTGAAAATTGGTCAATTAGGTTCATTAATTGTATTTGTCAAAGTTATACAATCAAGCTATCTTTCACCAAAAGGTTAAATAATCAATTTTTTTTGTTCAATGTTTATTAAGTGAGTACCTTGATAGTTTAATTTCTCTATAGTTTTATTTATCAATTTATTGTCTTGACCTAGCAAACTATATTCCAACTTTGGAGGAGCGTGGACTTCATTTTATGATAAGGAAATAAATTTGTATAAAATGATTCGATGATTTTATCCAATTTTGTTAGCCTTCCTAACCTTTACCATATATTTAGCATAATACATGGGCAACTTTGGCACTATGTAAAATAATCAACAAATTAAAAAAATTTAACTTCAACATATGAAATTTTAATTGTGGAATGTTGGGCAAGTAATTAACATATATATATTAAAAATAAAGTAGTGGTTAGAAGTTTCCTACGATCTTTATGATTAATTGGTTCACAATTTATACATTTGAGTGGACTAGGTCAAGGTTTGAATCTAACTACTTTCAAATGTGGTTTTAATTATTATGATTACATTTTTGAACCTTTCAACATTAAGGGTTAATCATTTTTCAAAATATTGACAAAAATAAAAATAAATTTAATTTATGCCAAATCCGCCCATGCATTATAGTATCAATATTTCAGATGTGACAATGCTTATCTAAAGCTTTATGAAATTGTGTTTGTTAATTGATCATGAGTGGGTACACATATGCTTGACATTTACCTCATTTAAAACAAAATTAATTTTCTTAGATAATGATAGTGTATTCCTACATGTTTAATTCTACCATGATATAATATTGAATCTTTTGCAATTTTGAAGTTACTTTGATTGTCATGATAATTTAAAACAATTTCTACATGTTGAAATCCTATTTCAATTAACATGGTTTTTAACTAGGTAGTTTCAATGTAGAAATTACATTGCAATAAACTATTGCAGTTCATCAACTACTAAAAATGGTGCATGGGTGGTTACTACACAATGAGTTCACACACATAGTTGCAAATATATTATTAAAAACCCTACAGGCCTAATTGCATTTCAAGAAACAAAGGCGTTAACATAGTCTAGATGCTTAGTAACATCTAAAAGATATAACATCAAATAAAATAGCAGGTGCATTTACATGTAATGTGGTGGGTGGGCCCATTTACACCCTGGAAAATAACATTTAAAGTTCAAGACTATTGATTGGTTTGATGCAGAACGTCTAAAACATCCACTATAACATGTATGTATGGGCATGTAGAAATATCTCCACAACATGTTGAAGTTATAACCCCACATGGCAGCAAGAATGTAGGATTGTAACTATACATAGATCATAGGAAAGTACAAGTGGGACCTTAAATGTCGCAACCCCACTTTGGCCAAGTGTGGGGGTGAATCCCAACACTTGGAAAAGTTGGAAGTTTGGAGTTCACCGGGACTCCCGAATGTTTAGAGCTCGACAGCAAGGCCCAAAACACCTTGCATTGAGGCGTTCTTGGTGTCGTTGGAAAGGTCTTGAAACGTAGATATCGAAAATGGCCTCGCATTGGCCATTCGGACATCTGCAGCCCAAGTTATGGGCAAAAGAAGGGCCGGGAGTCAAACTGGC
>Ga0209611_10004992_pt1 | contig 22476 bp, 22 predicted proteins | sample S1TSphgellanicum_3_FD_187693 | JGI IMG/M metagenome (GOLD analysis project Ga0209611, IMG submission 187693) | Host-associated microbial communities from peat moss isolated from Minnesota, USA - S1T2_Fc - Sphagnum magellanicum MG (SPAdes) (version 2) | ecosystem: Host-associated > Plants > Peat... | reverse complement strand
ACAGGGCGTTGGCGCCGTTGACGAATTCCGTATCGGTGGAGGTCGTGTGCTCATCCGAATAATACAGCCCGGCGATCCAGGTGAACGGCAAGGCGCTTTCGCCCGGCACATAGGGCTTGGACACCAGGCGGATTTCCTCGGACCATTGCCGCACCGTGTTGCTGTAATAGGTTTCGCTGGGATGGTTGTTCAGCGCATTGAACAGGCCGGTCGGCGCGTTGCCGCCATTCGGCAAGGGATTGCCGTTATCATCGGTACAGGCAACCTCGGTATCCAGCGGATTGCAGAGATACACCGACAGGTTGTCGTAGATCGAGCTATCCAGCGTGCGGACGAATTGGCGCTCATAATTGCCGGTGACGGCAATAAGATTGGCAAAGCCCAGATCGGCATTGGCGGTGAATGACGGAACGATCAGCTTGTCCTTGCCGGGTTCGGCCACCAGTTTCGGTGTCTGGAAATTCGGCAGGCTGGTATATTGGGCATCCGAATCGTTCTGGTTGAATTTCTGGAAAAAGATGCTCGGCGTCAGCGTCAGCCAATCGGTCGGCGTCCAGACCATGGTGCCGCGGGCCACATCGAAATTGGTCGAGTTGATATTGCTCTTGATTACCGAGCCATTGGCCGGATTGATGTTATTGATAAATCCGCTATCGGATCCGGTTTCGCCGGCCAGACGCAGCACCAGCTTGTCGGTGACCAGCGGGATGTTCAGCACGCCCTGCTCATCCCAATTCACGCCGCCATGATAGGTGCCTGAGAGCTCGGAAAACACATTGCCTTCGAATGTGTCCATTTTCGGCGCATTGCTGATATAGCGCAGCGTGCCGCCAAGCGCGCTGGCGCCATACAGCGTGCTTTGCGGGCCACGCAGCACTTCCACCCGGGAGATGTCCAGAAACCGCGGCTCGGACGCACCTTCGGTGGGCAGGTTGCGGGTGGTCAGCGACACATCGTCCAGATACACCGCCACCGTCGCGGTGCCGGCCGAGCTGGAAATACCGCGCATTTCCAGGTTGGAAAGGCCTTCGCCGGCCTGGCTGGAAAACGACAGATTGGGCACCGACCGGGTGAGATCGGCAAAACTCTGGATATGCGCCGCGCGCAGCTGGGCGCCGGTCAGCACCGTCACGCTCAATGGCACCTTGCGCACGTTTTCCGAGCGTTTTTGCGAGGTTACGGTGATTTCCTCGATCTTGGCCGGGGCTGGGGGTGCGGACCCCGATGTCTGGGCCAGAACCGGAGAAACGCCACCGGCGGCCACCAAAAACAGCACGTATACGCCACCGACATTTTTACGCTTCAAGATCACTCTCCCCGCCAAGGCGTGAACACCGCAAACATTGCGCAAGCGTGTTGCACGCTGCGGTGTGCCCGACTTAGACTCATGCCGATTGCGGCATGAGGTGGGAAGTAGCAATTTTCATACCGCCACCGATGCGGTGCCGGGTGTTGCCGCGCCGCCATGGTTTTGCAAAGGTTTTCATCCTCCTGCCGGTTGGCAAGCCGCATGCATGGCGTGCGGCTGCGATACGGCGACGCGCTTGCCAAACACCCAGAGTCGGTCATTTTACAGCATGAGTCAGCCAGATAATGACATCGCCACATTGCCCACGGGCACCGCGTTCGTGGATGCTTTCGTGGCCGATGTCAGCGGGCAAATCCGCGGCAAGCGGCTTCTCGCCTCCGCCTGGCCCGGCGCCGTGCGCGATGGCGTGGCGTTTTCCGCCAGCGCGCTGATCCTGGATGCCCATGGCGGATCGCAGGGTCCGCTGGGCTTGGGCACGCTGGATGGCGATCCGGACGGCAAGGGCTTTCCGCTGCCAGGCATGCTGCATGCCGTGCCATGGGCGCGTGAGGCCGTGGCGCAATGCCTGCTGAGCATGCGCGATGGCCAGGGCAAGCCCCTGTGGTTCGACCCGCGTGAGGTTCTGCGCGGCGTGGTGGAACGATGCCGGGCAGACGGGCTGTTCCCAGTGGTCTCCTGCGAGCTGGAGTTTTATCTGGTCGGCGCCGATCAGGCCGGCCGGCCGGTGCCGATGGCGGCCCAGCGGGGCGGGGTGGCGCGCGCCGGCGGCGGCCATCTCTGCCTGCAAAATCTGGAGGATTTTGCCCCGTTTCTGCACGGCCTGCATGCGGCCATGGCCGCCCAGGGCATCCCTGGCGACGGCCTGGTCTCCGAATACGGCCCCGGCCAGTTCGAGCTGAACCTGATGCATGGCCCGGACCCAATTCTGGCCGCCGATCACGCGGTGCTGCAAAAGCGCGCCACCCAGGGCGTTGCCGCCCGCCAGGGTTTTCGCGCCAGCTTCATGGCCAAGCCCTTTGCCGCGCATGCCGGCAGCGGGCTGCATGTGCATGTCAGCCTGGTGGATGAGCATGGCCGCAACCGCTTTGGCGCCCCCGGCGGCGAGGCGCTGCTGGGCCACGCCGTCGCCGGCATGCAGGCGCTGCATGGGCAAAGCATGGCGCTGTTCGCCCCGAGTTTTTCCGCCTATCGCCGCTACCGCGCCGGATCGTTCGTGGCCCTGAGCTCAGCCTGGGGCGAGGATAACCGTTCAGTGGCTTTCCGCGTGCCCCGCAGCGGCCCCTCCGCCCGCCGGATCGAACATCGCCTCGCGGCCGCCGATGCCAGCCCGCATCTGGTTCTGGCCGCCATCCTGGCCGCCATCCATCATGGGGTAACGCAGAGTTTGCGGCCCACCGAGCCGGTGCACGGCAACGCCGATGGGCGCGAAGATGCCAGCCTGCCGCGCGACATCTTTTCCGCCCTGCACGCATTCGAGACCGGCGCCATTCTGCCCGCCTATTTGCCGGCACAGTTTCCCCGCCTGTTCGCCGAATTGCGGCGCGCGGAAACCGCCTCGCTCTTCGCCCAGGTGCAGCCGGCGGAATATGATTTCTATATTTAGGCGCAGGATGCCCATTCGATGCCGCATGTAAAACCGGCCTTCAGCCGCAACATGAAAATGATCGGCTGCCTGCTGATCACCCTGTCCTCGGTCACCCCTGCCTCCTCCATCTTCGTCGTGGTGCCCGGCGTGGTGGCCCAGGCAGGCACCGGCGCATTGCTGAGTTTTGCCGCCGCCGGCTTCGTGAGCTTGCTCACCGCTTACGTGTATGCCGAGCTGGCATCGGCGTTTCCGCTCACCGGCGGCGAATATGCCATTGTCGGCCGCACCATCGGGCCGCTCGCCGGCTTCATCATCCTGGGCGTGAACATGGTGGTGCTGATGCTGAACATCGCCGTGGTGGCCTTGGGGCTTGGCAGCTACATCAACCTGGTATTGCCTGGCACCTCGGCCATTACCGACGGGCTTTTATGCGTGGTGTTCACCACGCTCTGCGCCATCCTGAACGTGCGCACCAACGCGCTGATCACCGGCGCCTTCCTGATGCTGGAACTTCTGGCGCTCGTCGTGGTAACCCTGCTTGGCTTCATCTATCCCGCCCGTTCCTTTGTCGGGATGATCACCCATCCGGTGTTTCTGAATGCCGCCGGCCATATCGCGCCCGCTTCGCTGGGGGTGATCGGGCTGGCCACCTCGGTCGCCATCTTCGCTTTCTACGGCTACGGAAATGCGGTGTATCTCGGCGAGGAAACGCATGACGCACCACGCCACGTGGCGCGTGCCGTGCTCTGGGCGCTGGTGATCAGCGTGGTGTCCCAGGCCCTGCCCTTGGCCGCCGCCTTGCACAGCGCGCCGGATCTTGCCGCGATGTTCGGCTCGGAAAACATGTTCGTGGAATTCGTCCGCAACCGCGGCGGCACGGCTCTCGGCAACATCATCAATCTGTCGGTGGCGCTTGCCATCATCAATGCCGATATCGCGGTGGTGGTGCTGGTATCTCGCATGTTGTTCAGCAGCGGGCGAGACCGCGTATGGGCCGCGCCGATCAACCGCGCCCTCACCCTGGTACACCCACGCTTCGACTCCCCCTGGGCCGCAACCCTGGTGACCGGTGCGTTGTCCTGCCTGCTCTGCTTCGTCGATCTGAACCTGCTTCTGGTGATGACCGGCACCACCATCGTTGTGGTCTATGGCGCGCTCTGCGTCGCCGTGATTGTCGGCCGCCGCACCGGCTCCACCGACCACGCTTTTTACCGCATGCCGTTCTTCCCCTGGCCGCCGGTGATCGCGCTGATCGTGCTGGCCTATGTGGTCTACACCAATATGCTGGACCCTAAAGTTGGCCAGCCGAGCCTGGTCGCCACCGTGGTGGTGATCGGGGTATCGGCGGCCTATTACAAATTCGTCCTGCGCCGCCGCGGCGTATGGGTCCTGCACGAGCCAAGCGTTGCCGAAATTGTCAGGCCGGGCGCCCTGCCCCCACATGTGCAGGAAGCGAGCCCGGTGGGGCAGTAAGACCGATCACCGTTGAGTCTGGCCCTCCGCCGGGTATGTCCTTGCGGCCGCGTTTATGATCCGCAAGGTGCGCGGAAGCGGGTAGTGCCTGGCATCAGGGGCGAACGCCGCCGAGCTTGCAAATATGGCTCCAATGGGAAGCCGAGACATCGACCACCGACAGGCGGGAGAGACGGAGCAGGCCGAAGCCCTCCAGCGCGGGGTCGGTCTTCATCTCGGCCAGCGTCACCGGGCGTTTGAAGGGCTTTACCGCTTTCATGTCCACGCATACCCAATCGCCCGATTCGGCCGATGGGTCGGGGTAGGCGGTGCGCACCACCTGGACGATGCCGACGATCTCCTTGCCGATATTGGAGTGGTAGAAGAAAGCCCGATCGCCCTTTGCCATCGCCCGCAAATTATTCCTGGCCTGGTAGCTGCGCACGCCGGTCCAGGGTTCCACACCGTTGGCGACTTGCTGCTCCCAGGAGAAAGCATCGGGCTCGGATTTCACCAGCCAGTAGCTCACGGGGCCTGGTCTCCGTCCTTGAAGACCTGGCGATAGGGGCGGATGATCACGCTCTCGAACAGGCCGGATTTGTGGTACGGGTCAGCCTCGGCAAACCCCTCCGCCTCGGCGCGGTCGGCCACGTCGATCACCAGAAGGCTGCCGCTGGGGCGGCTATCCGTGTCCAGCAAGGCGCCGGCCGTCACCAGCTTGCTCTGGTAGGTTTGCAGATAGGCCAAATGTTGCGGGCGGGAGGCAAGGCGCAAATCCAGGCTTGCGGGCTTGTCGGTGCAGATAAGAACGAACAGCATGGGCATGCCTTATGTTGCGCAGGGTGGCACCACGTTAGGATGGGCTGGCTCGGCCTTCAAACGGCAACTCGGCTCTGATAGAGAGGGATGTGTGGAAACCAGCTCCTTACTGGCGGACCAGAAGGCGCCCGATCGCCAGATCGGGCCAAAGCCTCAGCGCCGCAACCTGCACAGATTCGCCAATCCCGGGCGGTTTCTGCGGCTTGCCGCGCGGGTACAGCCCTGGCTGACCTGGCCGGCACTGATTTTGACGATTATCGGCGTGGGCTGGGGGTTTTTCTTCTCCCCGGCGGATTACCAGCAGGGCGACGCGGTGCGGATCATGTATCTGCACGTGCCCTGCGCCTGGCTCTCCACCGCCGGCTATGCCGGGCTCGCTTTCGCCTCGCTGCTCTCTTTGGTCTGGCGGCACCCGCTGGCGGATATGGCCGCGGCCGAGATCGGCCCGGTCGGCGCCGCGGTGACGGCTTTGTGTCTGGCGACGGGCAGCATCTGGGGCAAGCCGATGTGGGGTGCCTGGTGGGTGTGGGACGCGCGGCTGACCAGCGTGCTGGTGCTGTTCTTTCTCTATTGCGGCCATATCATGCTGATCCGCGCTTTCGACGATGCGGAGCGAGGGGCGAGGGCCGGGGCCATTCTGGCGCTGGTGGGGGTGGTGAACCTGCCGATCATCCATTTTTCGGTTCAGTGGTGGAACACATTGCACCAGGGCAACAGCATTGGCCTGACCGGCTCCTCCACCATGGATGGCCGCATGCTATGGCCGCTATTCATCTCCGCCCTTGGCTGCACCTTCGGGTTCGCGGCGATCGTCACCGGGCGGCTGCGCGCGGCGGTGATGGAGCGCCGGCTGCGCGGGCTGCTGATGGCCCAGGCGGAGCGTGCGGCATGAACAATCCTTTGCACTACGATCATCTGCCCTATATCGCCGCCGCCTATGGGCTGTTTTTGGCGGTGACCCTGTGGTTTTCGGTGGGCGCAAGGAACCGGCTGGCGCTGGTGGCGCGCCGGCTGCGCGCCGCCGACCCGCGCGCACGCGCCACCGGGACCGTATCATGACACGCAAACATCGCCGCTTGCTGATCGTGCTCGCCTGCGGCGTCGGCCTGGGCAGCGCCAGCGCCCTCACCCTCAGCGCCTTCAGCAGCAATATCGTGTTCTTCATGTCACCAGGCGATATCGCCGCGCGCCCGCCTGCGGTGGGGCGCACCATCCGGCTGGGCGGGCTGGTTGAGGCGGGGTCGCTGCACCGGGTGACGGTGGATGGCGAACCAAGCGCGCATTTCGTGGTAACCGATGGCAAGACCACGATACCGGTGAGCTACACCGGCATTCTGCCGGATTTGTTCCGCGAGGGTCAGGGCGTGGTGGCGCTTGGCAGTATCCAGCCGGACCATAGTTTTCGCGCCCAGGAAGTGCTGGCCAAGCACGATGAGACCTATATGCCGAAGGATGTGGCCGATGCGCTGAAACGCTCCGGCCATTGGAACCCCGCCAAGGGGCCGGCCCCGCCGGCCTCTACCTGGAGTTCGGTCACCAGCGTGTCCGCACGGGACAATTGAAAGCCCAAGATGATTCCCGAGCTCGGTAATTTCGCACTCGCCCTGGCCTGCGCCCTGGCCTTGGCGCAGGCCATCATCGGCATCTGGGGCGCGCATCGGCGCGATATAAGGCTGATGGCGGCAACGCCGGGCCTGGCGATCGGCCAGTTGCTGGCGCTGGCGGCGGCGGCGGCTTCTTTGGTTTGGGCGAGTGTGGTGAATGATTTTTCGGTGATCAACGTCGCCGAGAACAGCGCCATCGCCAAGCCGCTGCTGTACAAGATTTCCGGCACCTGGGGGAACCATGAGGGGTCGATCCTGCTCTGGGGGCTGATCCTCGGCATTTGCGGCGGCATGGTCTCGGTGTTCGGGCGCAACCTGCCCACCGCGCTGCGCGCCCGGGTGCTGGGTGTGCTGGGCGGCACCTCGGCCGGCTTTCTGCTGTTCTGCCTGACCACCTCCAACCCGTTCTTTCGCGCCTGGCCGGCACCGCCGGATGGGCACGGGATGAACCCGCTGCTGCAGGACCCTGGTTTGGCGTTCCATCCGCCGGTTCTCTACATGGGCTATGTGGGCTTCGCCGTGCCCTTCGCCTTTGCCGTGGCGGCCCTTCTGGAAGGGCGGATCGATGCCGCCTGGGGCCGCTGGGTTCGCCCCTGGGCGCTGGTGTCCTGGTGCTTTCTCACCTGCGGCATCGCGATGGGATCGTGGTGGGCCTATTACGAGCTTGGCTGGGGCGGCTATTGGTTCTGGGATCCGGTGGAAAATGCCTCATTGATGCCGTGGCTGACCGGCACCGCCTTGGTGCATTCCGCCATCGTGGTGGAGAAGCGGGAGAGCCTGAAGATATGGACGGTGCTGCTGGCGATCGGCACGTTCAGCCTCTCCCTCTCCGGAACTTTCCTCGTACGGTCAGGCATTCTGAATTCGGTGCACGCCTTCGCCAATGATCCGGCGCGCGGCATTTTCATTCTGGCCTTGCTGGGGCTGGTGATTGGCGGATCGCTGCTGCTGTTCGCGCTGCGGGCGCCGCTGCTGCGCTCTGGCGGGATATTCGCGCCGGTGTCGCGCGAGGGCGCGCTGGTGCTGAACAATATTTTTCTCTGCTCGATTTGCGCGGTGGTGATTGCCGGCACCATGTGCCCGCCTTTCGCCGATTTGCTGCTGGGCGAAAAGATCAGCGTGGGCGCGCCGTTCTTCAATCTGACGGTGCTGCCGCTGGCAATTCCGGTATTCGTAGCGATGGCGGTGGGGCCGTTGCTGCCGTGGAAGCGCGGGCGGCTCTGGCCGCTGGTGGAACATGCGTGGTGGGCGGCGGTGCTGGCCGCCATCGTGGCCGGCAGCTGCGCGCTGGGGATGAAGATTTTGCCGGCGCTGGCCTTCGGGGCTGCCACCTGGCTGATCCTGGGGTCGTTCGCCGAAGTGGTGGAGCGCACTTTGCTGTTCCGCGCCCCGGTGGCCAATAGCGTGCGGCGGGCGCGCGGCCTGCCGGTGGCGGTGCTGGGGGCGGCGATCGCCCATGCCGGGATGGGCGTGACGATTGCCGGGATCGCCGGGATGTCGCTTGCCAGCAACAAGATTGTCGAGGCCAAGCCTGGGCAGACATTTTCGGTCGGCGGCTATGAATGGACTCTGCTGACTCTGGAGAGCGTTCAGGGCCCGAATTATTCGGCGCGCGTCGCCGCCATCGAGATCACCCAGAATGGCAGGCCGATCGCGCTGGTGCGGCCCTCACGCCGAACCTTCCCGTTGCAGCAACAGACCACCAGCGACGTGGCGATCCGCACCAATCTGATGCGCGACCTCTATGCGGTGCTGGGCGAGGAGCGGGATGGATCGGCGGTGTTGCGGCTGCATGTGAATCCGCTGGCGCCGTGGATCTGGCTGGGGGCGCTGGTGATGGCCAGCGGCGGGGCATTGTCGCTGGCCGATCGGCGCCTGCGGGTGGGTGCGCCTTCGCGCAGCCGGGCGGCCGTGCCGGCATGAATGGGGCGGAGATGACGCGCCGGCGGCTGATGCTGCTGGCGCCTTTGGCGGTGGTGGCCGCCGGCGGTGCGGCGTTCTGGGCGATGCTGCAGCGGATGGAGCAAGGCCGCTTCGATCCGCACGATATCGGCAACCCGATGCTGGGCAAGAAGATGCCGCAATTCGATTTGCCTGCGGTGCCGCCCTCCCAGGGGTTTTCCAGCTCCGAGCTTTTGCTGGCGGCACAGGACAATCCGGTGTTCCTGAATTTCTTTGCCTCCTGGTGCATTCCCTGCGCCTCGGAAGCGGAGTCGCTGGAGTCGCTGAGCAAGCAGGGCGTGCAGATCTGGGGCATCGCCTATAAGGACCAGACCGATAAAACCCGCGCCTTCCTGGACCAGTATGGCAATCCCTATGCCCGGATCGCTGCCGATACCACCGGCAACACCTTCATCAATTTCGGCCTGTATGGCGTGCCGGAGAATTTTCTGATCGACCGGGCGGGCCGCATTGTCTGGCACGTGGCCGGGCCGCTCTCGGACGAGATGATCGAACACCAGGTGATGCCGGCCATAGCGAAAGCAAGAGGATGATCCGCCCCGTCATTGTCGCCGCGGTTACCATGTGCTGCCTCAGCGTCTCCGCCTTCGCCATTTCCGATCCGCGCGAAATGCTGCCGGACGCCGGGCAGGAGGCGCGGGCCGAAGCCATCGGCAGCCAGTTGCGCTGCCTGGTGTGCCAGAACGAATCGATCGAGGACAGCAATGCCGATCTGGCCAAGGATCTCCGCGCCAAGGTGCGCGAGCAGGTGAAGGCCGGGCAGAGCGATGCGCAGATCATGGCCTGGATGGTGGCGCGCTACGGCAATTTCGTCCGTCTGCGGCCGCCCCTGACCGCCGCCACGTTCCTGCTCTACGCCACCCCCGTGCTGGCGTTGCTCGCGGGCGCCGCCGCCGCGCTGCTTGGCCGCCGCCGCCAGCCCGACCCGCCGGCGCCGCTGACCGAGGCCGAGCAGGCCCGTTTGATAGAGTTGAGCCGGCACGCATGATCTGGCTGTGTATCGCGCTGGTGGCGGCCTGTGCGCTGGCGCCGTTCGGCTGGACCATTTTCCATGGCGGACGGGTGCGCGGCCGGCGGGACATGGCGCTGGCGCTGCATCGCGCCCAGCTGACCGAGCTGGACCGCGACCTGGCCGAGGGGCGGATTATGGAGGCCGAGCACGCGGCGGCCAGGCTGGAGGTGCAGCGGCGCCTGCTGGCCGATGCCGAGCTGAGCGAGGCGCAGGCCGGCCATTCCAGCTCCCTTGCCATCGTGCTGACGGCTGCGCTGATCCCGGCGGCGGCGGTGCTGCTGTATGTGGCGGATGGCTCGCCGAATTACCGCGCCGCGGCGGCGGCCGGCCAGGCGGAATTGGCCGAGCAGGCCCGTAACCGGGAATCGGCACGGGATGCGGAATTGGTGGAACGGCTGCGCGTGGTTCTGTCGACCATGGACCCGACATCCGAAAAGACCCGCGAGGGCTATGTGATGCTCGGCCGCACGGAGGTTTCGCTCGGCCATTTGCCGGAGGCGGCGGCGGCATGGCGCCGGGCGCTGGCGACGCGGTTCGACCCGATTCTGGGGGCGGAAACCGCCGAGGTGATCACCGAGAGCGAGGGCCATGTGACGCCGGAGGCCGCTTCGCTGTTCAAACGCGCTTTGGCGGAGGCGCCGCCGGATGTGCCCTGGCGCAAGGCGGCGGAAAAGCGGCTGAGCGAGGCGGGCGGATCATAGACGGCGCTTGCAACAAGGCCGCGCACACCGACATCTGCATCCATGCAAACCAAACAAGCCGAGGCCGCGGAGGCCGTCCCTTCACACGCCGAAAAGCCGGCTGCCAAGCCGATGCCGAAGGAAATCGGCGGCCCGAAGGGGCCGGAGCCGACCCGCTATGGCGATTGGGAAGTCAAAGGCCGCTGCTCGGATTTTTGAGCGCCAGCCGGCGGTGACACGGGCTTTGGTGTTCGGCGGCACTGGCGGCATTGGCCGCGCCTTGGTGGCCGCTCTGGGGGTGGATGTGGTGGCGCTCGGCCGCTTCACCGAGCCGCGGATCGAGCTGACGGATGAGGCCAGCATCGCTGCCGCTGCCGCCGCTTTGCGCCCGCAGGCGCCGTTTTCGCGTATCATCGATGCGACCGGCGCGCTGACCCTGGATGGGCGCGGCCCGGAAAAGCGTTTGGCCGATCTGGACCCGGCGCTGATGGCCAGAGCGTTTGCGGTGAACGCCATCGGGCCTGCCCTGTTGCTGAAACATTTCGCCGATCTGCTGCCACGGAGCGGGCGCTGCGTATTCGCCACCCTCTCCGCCCGGGTCGGCAGCATCGGCGATAATCGTCTTGGCGGCTGGTATTCCTATCGCGCCTCCAAGGCCGCGCTCAACCAGATGCTGCGCACCGCGGCGATCGAGATCGCACGCAGGCGGCCGGACGCCTTGCTGCTGGCGCTGCATCCCGGCACGGTACGCACCGCCCTGTCGGCGCCGTTCACCACGCCGGACCAGGGGATGAGCCCGGCGGAGTCGGCCGCGATGGTGCTAAGAGTGATGGACGAAGCGACGGAAACCGGACAGTTTTTGGATTACGCGGGGAAGATCGTGCCCTGGTAGATGTTCCTCATCGGCCTTTTGCCCACCTATGAGGATGACACCGGAGCAATATCGTAGAGTGGAAGAGCGCAGCGTTCAGCCCACGCGTGGGTAGGTGCATCTGCGTTTACACCTCCTGCTTTCTCCTTTTTGTTCTTCGCGCCCTGGTAAACACCTAATACCAACCTGCGGAGAGAGTGACTCTTTGTTGTCGCGGTCATTGCGAAGCTGGCGGACGGTCAATCTCAATGACGACCGGTATAAGCTTATCCCAAGATGGCCTCGCCGTCACAAGATGGAGTTGCTTTGACAATCATTTGCAGCACCCAGCGTCATGAACCAGCCCGCAGGCCATATTGCGATTCTGTGCGTGTGATCTTTGCGCCAGATGGCGATTTCGGCAAGCCAGCTCGGGCCCTCCGCCGACGCCAGAAGCGGCGAAGCCGCGTCCTCTACACCGACCAGCAATAGCCAGACAACCAGAATTCTCGCGCAGAGTGTGATGGACCAACGCGCCGCACTCTGCCTGAATGGGCGCAGCTGGCTGGCGGCAAGAGCGAGAAGTGAAAGTGCCGATAGAACCTCAGGCAAAAATGAATAGCGTTCGTCGTTGCCGATCAACAACAAATTCTGTCCGCCGTTGATTGCGCCGTAATAGGAGACCCACGCCAAGAGACAGCCAGATGCAAAGAACCAATAGGCAACTGCTATGCGCTGCCGGATAAGTATGGCTGCAAAGCTCAGAAAGGCGATAAGGGTGGCCGATACCGGTAGCCATGGATAGTGATGTGTTGCCAGATCCATCTGGATAATTTCAGATTCGTGGATTCCGGCAGTCTTCCCGATGAGAGGGACCACAAGCTGCTTGATAAATATCACGCACGCCAGAATGGTTGGCGCAATCCCATACATACGGCCAGGCTCATGCGCGTAGAAAAATCCAAGCTGGATAGCAGTACCAAGACCCAAAGGTAGGGCCTGATACAATCGACCCGGCGAGCGGTCGACGACCGCGCGAACGAGAAACAACGGGAGAACTGCGATCGCCGACGGTCCAGATAAAGGTGCCAGAAAAAGCAAGGTGCCACGAAACCACGCACCACCAGACCTGGGCAAGTCGAGCCCCAGAATAAGAACGCAGCACAGCGTGAGCTGAAACTGGCTGCCAAGCGTTTGCAGCCAGATTTCCTCACATAAAGGCGGCAAACCCACCAGCAAGAGAGATGCAATGAGAACGGCTCTTGGCCTAAGCCAGTCGTCTTTGCTGCTGATAAGCAGAATTGCCGGACAGCACTGGATGGCAAGGCCGATAGTTGTGGTTATCCATGGCGCATATTCGAGTGGCGATATCCACCGGGCTATAATCGCGGCGGCCGACGCAACCAGATTGAGATATCCCGCAAAGGGATCAAACAGGGCCTTTGGCCAGGGCATTGTCGCAGCCCGGACATAGAAAACACGGCCCTCCTCTGCCCAAAAGCGCCCGTGAAGAACGACCTCTGGAAGCCGCAAACAGACCAGGAGTGTGAAGCAAATAAGCAATGAGACGCGTAGACAGGGGCTCTCACGTGAAGGTAGCCACCCTGGCACTGTCCCACGACTCATGATCGAGCCGAAAATTGAGGACGCTCATTTGCTTTCATTACGACATGCATCCCCTAGCACGGAAGCGCAGACCCGCGCGGCCGCGTGGAGCAGAATGGTAATGGGGAAGCCCTGGACCTGGCAACGCGCCCGATTTGACAGGCATGGCACAAGCCTGGAGCATGGTAAACAGAGTTTCCGGGCGGCTTAACCCGGTTTCGGAGCGCACGGCAAACGGTGGATTTCATCTGCCCTAGGATTGCACATCCCCGCAAGAGGCAATGCAACGATGACACTGAGGCAATCGCTGCACCGGCTGACGATCGAGACACGCGGCAAGGGTTTGACCGATTTCACCGGGCGCGTGGCCAGCTGGGTTGCGGCGCGGGGCATCGAGACCGGCCTGCTGACGATCTGGTGCCGACACACATCGGCCTCATTGACCGTGCAGGAAAATGCGGCGCCGGCGGTGCGCGAAGACATAGTGCGGTTCTTCGAAACCCTGGTGCCGGAGGACCCGCATCGTTACGCGCATGACGATGAAGGGCCAGACGATATGCCCGCGCATCTGCGCACCATGCTGACCGACACCCAGCTGAGTGTTCCGGTGGCGGAGGGGCAGATGGTGCTGGGCACCTGGCAGGGCTTCTATCTGTTCGAGCATCGCCGCCAGCCGCAACGGCGCGAAATCGTCTTGCATCTGCTGGGAGAATAGGTTTTGGCCGTACAGATGCGCCTGGTGGCGTCGGCATGACCGGCAAGCTGCGCTGCGCCTGGGCGGAGAGCGACCCGGTGATGGCCGCCTATCACGATACCGAATGGGGCGTGCCGATCAGGGATGATCGCGCGCTGTGGGAAATGCTGATGCTGGAAGGGTTTCAGGCCGGGCTTTCCTGGCGCGTCGTGTTGCACCGGCGCGCCGGATTCCAGGCGGCTTTCGAGGGGTTCGTGCCCGCGCGCGTGGCCGCGTTCGACGCCGCAAAGATTGAAAAGCTGATGGCCGATCCTGGCATTATCCGCGCCCGCGCCAAGATTTTGGCCACCATAGGCAATGCGCGCGCCTATCTGGCCATGCAGCAAGCGGGCGAATCGTTTTCCCGCTTCGCCTGGGGCATGGTGGGTGGAAAGCCGATCCTGGGCGACGGTATCGCCATGCCGGCGAGCACAGATATGTCACACAGCATGTCGGTCGCGCTGAAGAAACGGGGGTTCAAATTTGTCGGGCCGGTGATCGTCTATGCCTGGATGCAGGCGGTGGGCATGGTGAATGATCATGCAGAGTATTGCTTCTGCCGAAAGCATCGCGCCTCGTAGGGTAAGAAAAGATGCGTTGATAGTGGGTGAAGCGCTGTGGTCCGTCCATGCCAGGGAGCGACCACTCAAAACAGCGCCATGCCGTCGGCGCGATCTTCGCCACTAAGGGCCCGTTCAGCATTAACCGAATCGGGTTACGGGGTCGAACGGGCCCTTAGCCTTTGTTTGCGGCGGCATCTTTGTCGGCGTGCCGACGCACTTATGTGCCGACGATGCCTAATCGGAGAGGCGGCCTGCCGTTCCCAGCGCCGCGGCCAGCATTTTTTTCAGCGACGTGTAAATGCCGTTGGAGTTGTCGGCTTCATAAAAATCCTTCGGCGTGCTGGCGCAGGCTTGCATCGCCGCCTCGATCGGCGACGGTCCGCCGCCCACCGATTCGGCGGACATTTTGTCGTTCTGCAGATAATACGGGTTGGGCAGCGGAAAATATTTCGTATACAGAACATACACCGTATAGCCGAGTCCGCCTTGCGCCACCGGCGCCTTGAAGTAGTTGCAGGCGGCAGGCGTAATCGGGCCCTGAACGCGCGTGGTTGTGCCGGGTAGATAATAATCGTCCATGCCGTCGGTAACGATGAACAGGTTCTTGAGCGGGCCCGCGGCCGTGGCGCCACTCCCCGCCGCTGTTACGGAATTGCCAAGCAGCGTCATCGCATTTTCGAAATTGGTGTCCGGCAGGTCATCCGTCTGCGGCGGCGCCACGTTCTGCGTCAGCGATTCCGCGGTCGCCCAGTCATTCGATGCCTCGGCGGCCGTCGTCGGATAGACTTTCAGAAAGCCGCTGGTTTCGTTCGAGGTGCCAGGGGCATTGAATTGATACACGCCCACGGAAAGCTGGCTGCCGCTGGTCGAGTTTTGCATCGCCGAAATCACGTCCGCCGCCGCATCCTGCATCACCTGGTAGCGTAGCGTGACTGTAGCCTTGTTCTGCAGCGCCAGGCCATAATAGTCATTGCTATAGCCGTTCGCACCGGTTGGCTGATTATGGCAGGCAAACGCACACGGCGCCTGCGGCATGTTGCCCGGCGGCTTGATGCCTTGCGGGATAGTCGTGTTTGGATAAACCATGACACTGCCCGGTCCGCCCAAGCCATTGACGCATGTTCCGGTCGTAGAGACGCTCTTGCTGAGGAAAGCGGTGGGGTATCTGCATTCATTGGCCAGCCCGGTGAAATTCTGATCACACCGGCCGACCGTGCCGGCCGGCGGCGTGATATCGGTAGCCTTCTGCACCACGCCATTCACATCGGGGTACAGGAATATTCCGTAGCCCCAGGGGATATGGATGTTGTTGGAGTTGGGAGCCACGCTGTTGGAATACGCGCTGGCAGGCGGGTTGGTTATCCATCCCCCGCCGGTTTGCAGATAGGCCCAACTGTAATTGTAATCGAATGGCTGGCCTTCCTGCGCGCCCTGCGCACTGCACGGCGTCAGTTCCTGCATCGCCCGCGTGCTCTTCTCGTCGGCGGCGATCAGCATGGAGGAGGAATTATCCAGCAGCATCATCACCTCGACATAGGAGGCAATGCTGATCACCGCGGTGGCCGACCCGGATACACCCAGATTCGGCCAATAGGTCCAATGAACCGGAAAAATGCCGCCAAAATGGGTGCCGATAATGCCGTCATAGGAAACCTTTGCCGTCACCTGGCGCAGATTGGCATTATAGCTCACATCAACCCTGGGCGGGTTCACCACTTTTGCCTGCGGCACGCTGCCGAGTTGCGCATAGAACCATTGTTTCCCAGCGGCAGCGCCTTGCTGGATGTAGTTGGAGCCAGGCGAAACCTGCCACCCGGCCGCGGCAATCCGCGCCGCATTGATGGCGCTGGAATCCGCCGCCATGTCCAGCTGCGTCTGCGCTTCGCTGTAAAAACCGTAATCGATCGTCAGCCCAACGATCATCATCAGCGGCAGCAGCGCAATCGCGAACAGCACCGACGTCGCGCCACGCCGGTTCGCGCTGAGGGCCCGTTCGACATCAACCGAATCGGGGTGCAGGGTCGAACGGGCCCTCAGCCTTTGTTTGAAAAGCCAACTCTGTCGGCGTGCCGACGGATTTATGTGCCGGCGATGCCTCAGGAGCATTGCACGGCCGTGGGGTCCGACGTGATGGGATTGGTCGCCGTGCCATAGGTCGTCCATGGCACTGTATTGGGCGGCGGCACGGCGGCAGACTGAACAATCCGCACCGGCCAGAAACTGCTGGCCCACAAAGCGATATCACCGGTGAACAGATTGTAGAACCACGGCTTGAACGTGTAACGCACGTCGGCGATCAGAAACGGATCCGGCTGGGTCACGTTCTGCCGCTGCAACGCCTCCGACAACTCCCTGGTCGGCACCGTCGTCAGGCTGCGCGGCCCGCCTGCCCGCACTTGGGTAAGGGTAACGCAAGGCCGCAGATCAGGCTTGAACGCCACCTTGCAAATGGTGCCGGCCGAGCATTGGTAATATTTGCTCCATTCCACCACCGCCACATAGCTGCATTGGGTGGTGCAGCCGGCAACCGAGGGGCTGTAGGATACCGATGTCAGCACCGCCGAACGTGGCCCGGTCTCAATATTGCTGGCAATCCACGGGCTTTCTGCAAACACCAGAGACAGCGCCTGCTGCGCCTGGTTCTGCGTCAGCGATGTCGTTCCATCCGGCTGGATCGCCAGGGTGCTCGCCGATTCCGAAATGCTGCGCGAGGCGCTCCATACCTGTTCCCACAATATGGCCGCCTTGCCGAGATCGAATACGCCAATCAGCAGCAAGGCCATCACCGGCGCCAGAATGGCGAATTCCATCGCCGCGACAGCCGCACGGGCGCGAGGCTGGGTGCTCATGTCGAGGTACCGCATGACGGGGCGGGAGCCGAGCCGCCATTCCCCGGTACAGCCACATAGGGTTCGATAACGATACCAGTGGTGGCAAGGGCAGGATGCACCCTCACCCCATTATAAAACGCCGACAGCACGCCAGGCAGCAAACCACCCAAAAAACTCGGCCCGATATAAATCGCCGATACCAGCAATGGCTGGCGCGGCGCACCGTTGCAAAAATCCGCCGATCCGACACCATCGTTGAAATTTGAAAGATCGAGCGTCGTCCCGTTCATCGGCACCACGCCGATCGGCGTAATTCCACCGATCTTCACCAAATGATAGTCTGTACCGGGCGCAACCGGGGTGACATTGACGAAAATCCTGGAACATTCCAGCCGGCCATTCGCCGCCGGACACATATAGGTGGAGACGAAAGCGGCACCGCTCACCTGGTTCTGCGCCACCCCTGTCTGCACCTGCCTCACCGCTTCATGCAGGGCGCTATCCAGCGCCTCCTGCAAGAACAGGTCGTAGGAGAGCTCGAAAATAAACAGCATCCAGGTGAAAAACGGAATCGCCAGAATGGCGAATTCCAGCGCCACCACGCCTCTTTTATCCCGGCGCCCTCGTCTGGGTCGCCGGCCCGGCTCGCCTGCGGCAACGTTGCAAAATTGCGACGTCATCATCTTAGGTGCCTGTAAGAATTAACACATCCTTATAATGAGATTGTTCCGATTGCAATGGTGTTTTTCTCAGCCGTTTTTCTTCAGCCTGGCACGACGTGCAGGCGAAGCCTCAGGCATCCGGCGAAACTTGCTGCTCATTACACTCCCGGCGATAAAATAGCCAGGAAAAATGCAACCCTGAGGTTAGATGGTCTATGATGGAACCCGGGTTTTCGGCCGCCGGCCCGGCCAGTCCGCCACATGGTATTCCAGGCTGCCCGCATAGCGCTCATCGATCACCCGGCCGCGCACGGATACGCCGGCCCGATGCACGGTCTCCGGGTCGCCGGACACCAGCTTGTGCCACCAGGCCAGGCCACGCCCCTCCTTGATCCGGCGATAGGCGCAGGAGGGGGGCAGCCAGTCTATCTCCTCCACCGTGGCCGGGGTGAGTTGCACACAATCCGGCACACGGCGCTGGCGTCGGGCGTAGTCGCTGCATTGGCAGGTCTGGCCATCCAGCAGCCGGCAAGCCACGTTGGTCCAGGCAATCTCCTGGGTATCCTCATCGCGCAATTTATGCAGGCAGCAGCGGCCGCAGCCATCGCACAGCGATTCCCACTCGGCCGAATCCATCTCGGCAAGCGTCTTTGTCTTCCAGAACGGGGCCATGCACCAGGGTAGCGGCAAGCTGCCTTTCCCCACAAGCGCGCTATGCTGTATCACCGGGAAAACCCAAAGCGGAGGCACCCCAAATGTCGGCAGAAATGGATTTCGCCCTGGGCGAAACGGCCGACGCCATACGCGAGACCACCCGCCGCTTCGCCGCCGACCGCATCGCCCCGCTGGCCGCGGAGATCGACGCCTCCAATATTTTTCCCCGCGCCTTGTGGCCGGAAATGGGCGCGCTGGGCCTGCACGGCATCACCGTGGAGGAAGAGTATGGCGGGCTCGGCCTGGGGTATCTGGAACATGTGGTGGCGATGGAGGAGATCAGCCGCGCCAGCGCTTCCGTCGGGCTGAGCTACGGTGCCCACTCCAATCTCTGCATCAACCAGATCCGCCGCTGGGGCAGTCAGGCACAAAAGCGCGCCATTTTGCCCGAACTCATTTCCGGCGAGCATGTGGGTGCGCTGGCGATGTCTGAGGCCGGATCGGGCTCCGATGTGGTCTCGATGAAGCTGAAAGCCGAACAGCGTGACGGGCGCTATGTGCTGAACGGCACCAAATTCTGGATCACCAATGCGCCGCATGCCGATATTCTGGTGGTCTATGCCAAAACCAGCGCGCGCGGCATCACCGCCTTTCTGATCGAAAAGGGCATGGCCGGGTTCTCGGTCTCCCGCAAACTGGACAAGATGGGCATGCGCGGTTCCGACACCGCCGAGCTGGTATTTCAGGAGTGCGAGGTGCCTGAGGCCAATGTGATGGGGCCGGTGGGCGGCGGGGTGGGCGTGCTGATGTCTGGCCTGGATTACGAACGCGCGGTGCTTGCCGCCGGCCCGCTGGGCCTCATGCAGGCCTGCCTGGACGTGGTTCTGCCCTATGTGCGCGACCGCCGGCAATTCGGCCAGCCGATCGGATCGTTCCAGCTGATTCAGGCCAAGGTGGCGGATATGTATGTGGCGCTGAATTCCGCCCGCGCTTACGTATACGCGGTGGCGCGCGCCTGCGATGCCGGCAAGACCACCCGGTTCGATGCCGCCGGCGCCATCCTGCTGGCCAGCGAAAACGCGGTAAAAACCTGCCTGGAAGCCATCCAGGCCCTGGGCGGCGCCGGCTACACCAAGGAATGGCCGGTGGAACGTTTTCTGCGCGACGCCAAGCTCTACGATATCGGCGCCGGCACCAACGAGATCAGGCGCTATCTGATCGGCCGGGAACTGATAGGCGCGTGACCACGCTGACGAGTCTGGCCGACCCAGCCAGCACGCAGTTCCAGGACAACGCCACCCATAACCGCGCTTTGGCCGAGGATCTGCGCGGCCGGGTGGCGCACGCGGCACAGGGCGGATCGGCGCAGGCCCGCCAGCGTCACACGGCCCGCGGCAAATTGCTGCCGCGCGACCGCGTGCATCGTCTGCTCGATCCCGGCGCGCCGTTCCTGGAAATCGGCCAGCTCGCCGCCAATGGGCTGTATGATGATGCGGCGCCAGGTGCCGGCATCATCACCGGCATCGGCCGCGTTGCCGGGCGGGAGGTGATGATCGTGGCGAACGATCCCACCGTGAAAGGCGGCGCCTATTTCCCGATGACGGTGAAAAAGCATGTGCGCGCCCAGGAAATTGCCCGCGAAAACCGGCTTCCGTGCCTGTATCTGGTGGATTCGGGCGGTGCGAATTTGCCGCATCAGGCAGAGGTGTTCCCTGATCGCGACCATTTCGGCCGCATTTTCTACAACCAGGCGCAGATGTCGGCTGAGGGCATTCCGCAAATCGCCTGCGTGATGGGCAGTTGCACCGCTGGCGGCGCCTATGTGCCGGCAATGTCGGACGAGACCGTGATTGTGCGCAACCAGGGCACCATCTTCCTCGCCGGCCCGCCTCTGGTGAAAGCGGCCACCGGCGAAGTGATCAGCGCCGAGGCGCTTGGCGGCGCCGAAACCCATAGCCGCAAATCCGGCGTGGTGGATCACGTGGCGGAAAACGATTCGCATGCTCTGCTGATGATCCGCGACATCGTCTCCCGCCTGAATACGGTGAAGGCGATCGATATCGATCTGGCGGCGCCTCGCCCGCCCAAGCTGGATCCGGCGGAGCTGTACGGGCTGATCCCGCAAGATGTGCGTGCGCCCTATGATGTGCATGAGGTCATCGGCCGAATCATCGATGCGTCGGATTTTCAGGAATTCAAAGCGTTGTACGGCGGTACTCTGGTATGCGGCTTCGCCCGCATCTGGGGCGTGCCGGTGGCGATCCTGGCCAATAACGGCGTGCTGTTTTCCGAATCGGCGCAGAAAGGCGCGCATTTCATCGAACTCGCCTGCCAGCGGCGAATCCCCTTGCTGTTCCTGCAAAACATCTCCGGCTTCATGGTCGGCGGCAAATACGAGGCGGAGGGCATTGCCAAGCACGGCGCCAAATTGGTGATGGCGGTGGCAACGGCCACGGTGCCAAAGATCACCGTGCTGATCGGTGGCAGTTTCGGCGCCGGCAATTACGGCATGTGCGGCCGCGCCTATCAGCCGCGCTTTCTGTTCACCTGGCCGAATAGCCGCATTTCGGTGATGGGCGGCGAACAGGCGGCCGCCGTGCTCGCCACCGTGCACCGCGATGCGGAAAGCTGGAGCCCTGAACAGGCGGAAGCCTTCAAGGCTCCGATCCGGGCGCGCTATGAAAGCGAGGGCAACCCCTATTACGCCACCGCCCGGTTGTGGGATGACGGCATTATCGACCCCATACAGACGCGCGACGTGCTCGGCCTGGCGTTCACCGCCACGCTCAACGCCCCCATCCCGAAGCAGCCGCGCTTCGGCCTGTTTCGGATGTGAAGCGGATGGGCGCTCTGATGTCCTGCCTGCTGATCGCCAATCGTGGCGAAATCGCCCGCCGCATCATCCGCACCGCGCGCCGCCTGGGGGTGCAAACCGTCGCCGTGCATTCCGATGTGGACGCCAAAATGCCGTTTGTGCGCGAAGCGGACCGGGCGGTGTGTATCGGCCCCGCGCCGGCGCGCGAGAGCTATCTGGACCAGGCAAAAATCCTGGCGGCGGCGAAAGCCAGCGGGGCCGATTCCATCCATCCAGGCTACGGTTTTCTCTCGGAAAACGCCGCATTCGCCGATGCGGTGCAGGCAGCCGGGCTGATCTGGGTGGGTGCGCCACCTGCCGCCATTCGGGCGATGGGGCTGAAAGACGCCGCCAAGAGCCTGATGCTGAAAGCGGGCGTGCCGGTTACCCCCGGCTATATGGGCGATGATCAATCTCCGGCGCGGCTGCGCGCCGAAGCGGATGCCATAAACTACCCTGTGCTGATCAAGGCCATTGCCGGCGGCGGCGGCAAGGGCATGCGCCGGGTGAACGAGGCCGCCGATTTCGCCGATGCGCTGGAAAGCTGCAAGCGCGAAGCAGCCGCCGCCTTTGGCGACGACCGGGTGCTGCTGGAAAAATACATCCTTGGCCCGCGCCACATCGAAGTTCAGGTCTTTGGCGATCTGCATGGCAATGTGGTGCATCTGTTCGAACGCGATTGCTCGCTGCAACGCCGCCACCAGAAAGTCATCGAGGAAGCGCCTGCCCCAGGCATGGATGGTGCCACACGGGAAAGCCTGTGCGCGGCAGCGGTGACGGCGGCGAAAGCGGTTTCCTATGTCGGCGCCGGCACAATCGAATTCATCGCCGATGCCAGTGAAGGGCTGCGTGCCGACCGAATCTGGTTCATGGAAATGAACACGCGGCTGCAGGTGGAACATCCGGTGACCGAAGCGATCACCGGCCAGGATCTGGTGGAATGGCAATTGCGCGTTGCCAGCGGCGAGGCACTGCCGAAAACCCAAGACCAGCTCAGCATCGATGGCTGGGCGATGGAAGCGCGCCTCTATGCCGAAAACCCGGCAACCGGCTTCCTGCCCTCGATCGGCGCGCTCGATCGGCTGCGCTTCCCCGGCAGTATACGCGTTGATAGCGGGGTCGCGGAAGGCGGCGCGGTGACGCCGTTTTACGACCCGATGATCGCCAAGCTGATTGTTCACGCGCCCACCCGCCGCGCGGCCGCGGCGCGGCTCGCCGCCGCCTGCATGGATGTGGAAGTCTGGCCAGTGCATACCAATGCCGCGTTTCTGGCACGCGCCGCGTCACACCCTGATTTCGTC
>Ga0209611_10004988_pt1 | contig 22483 bp, 12 predicted proteins | sample S1TSphgellanicum_3_FD_187693 | JGI IMG/M metagenome (GOLD analysis project Ga0209611, IMG submission 187693) | Host-associated microbial communities from peat moss isolated from Minnesota, USA - S1T2_Fc - Sphagnum magellanicum MG (SPAdes) (version 2) | ecosystem: Host-associated > Plants > Peat... | reverse complement strand
CTTTAAAGCCTGCCCCCCCCCCCCCCCTCCTCTCTCTCTCCGTCCATCCATTTTTCATCCCAACGCTTCTTTGGTAGGTTATCATCATTTAATATGAGTCCACAAACCCTTTTTTTCGTGTGTTTTATTGCCTCTCTGTTCATCCATTTTTCATCCACCTAGCGCTTCTTTAGTAGTTCATCACCATGAAATCACAATTTTTTTTTGGTTTTATATAGGCTCTCTCTGTCCATCCATTTTTCAGCCACCCAACACTTCTTTGCAGTAGGTCATCATCATCCATCATGTAATGTGAAATTACAACATTTTGTTGTTTTATTTTTTGGCTCTCTCTGTTCATCCATTTTTCATCCACCCAATGTTTTTTTGGTAGGTCATCATATGTAGAATGTGAGATCACAAACTTTTTTTTGGGTTTATCTCCTCCTTTGTTCATCCATTTTTCATCCACCCAACACTTCTTCAGTAGGTTATTATCATATAATATGTTAAGTCACAACCTTTGTTTGTTGTATAGTGCCTCTATGTTTATCCTTTTTTCATCCATTCAAATGCTTCTTCGGTAGGTCATCATCATATAATGTGAGATCACAACTTTTGTGTTTTATAGCATCTCCATTCATCCATTTTTCATCCACCTCATGCTTCTTTGGTAGGTCATTATCATGTAATGTGAGATTACAAATGTTTTTTCTTTAGAGCCGCTCCATCCATCCATCCATTTTTCATCCACCCCATGCTTCTTTGGTAGGTCATGATCATGTAATGTGTTCACAACTTTAACTTAAATGGCCTTTCCATCCATCCAAGTTTTAGTTCTTCAACAGTAGGCTAAGTTATTGGCTCCCATTGGACTTTATCCAAACCCCAACACCTGGCGCCCCAGCATGATGTCCCCAGCCCCTAAACCCTAAACCCTAAACCCTATCACACCCTATAGTGCTCCTTTTGGGATCACCACTACAAAAATGATTATGTATGCCCTAGAGAGATGAGCTTCCTCCATATTGTGTGTACATTTTTAGGGTTTAATTTCAGTCACCCAATATAAATAAATAATATCCAATGGAAATGGGATAAGTTCAATCCCAATAAATGGCATTCACATAATTGAATGAGATTTAGCCATGACACACCATACTAAAGGGGGTATGGGTTGCAATTTAAGCCCAAACAGGCCAAGTGGTTGGGAGTTCAAAGTTCAAACTATTATTGATGTCTAATTTTTCACCTAAGCATGTGAGAATTAGCTGTTCTTATTAGGGTTTTGAAGTACCCAAATTGTGGATTCAAAATTCAAGAATTGGCTCTAGAATCAAAGTGATAATTGAAATCCAAAATTGAATTTAGACTGCAATCGAACTTAAAACTAGAATCGAACCCTAAATTGGTTTTATCCATGGTTTCGTTTTTCATTTTATTTTAATTTTAGTGATGATGATTTAAGATACCTAATTTAGGTAAGACAACTTTAAAAGTTTTATAAGTCGTTGTAGATTGGAATTTGTTTAGCTCATTCTCAAGTGAAGAGGTATAAAAAGATGTTTTTTCAAATTTGTGTCGTTTCAACACCATATTCATAAAAATGTTTTCAATATCTTTTTCATTAATTTGAACCCTACTTTTTTTTCAGTTGAATTTGAATATAATTCAATTGAATCTTGATCCAAATGTTGAATTTAATTTAATTGAATTCAAATTTCATTCAGTGTGATTCAATTAAATTTTTTTGATTCAATTCAATTCTCATGAATTTTTTATGCTTGGGTATGTACATATGTTCTCCTTCCTTGTGGTTTGCACTCAATTAACGTGTGACACAAGGTGATGTTCACCTTTTTATGTGTGCATTATGCGGAAAAAAATGATGAAAAAATTAGTATATATATATCAACATTCTTCTTATGCATTTTTTTTTTGGTTACAAATTTCTTTTGATATGTGTTTTGATTATTTGATTAAGTTTTATGCTTCACATCATTAACACAAGACATATGATATCAAATTCACATTTGACATTTTGTTGTCTCATAAAATCAATCTTCAACAAAATGGTATAAGGATTTATGAATGTTTACAAAATATTATACCAGCAAAATGTCATTTGATCATTGTTATAAGACTTAACACATAATATGAATAAATGAATAAAAATAACCTTGGGCATGTCTTTTGACAAAATCAATGGTTATTAACAATTTATTGGGATGATGACATATTTGACATTCAAAATTTTCTTATCATAAATATATAGAAAGACTTTTACATGAAATTTCTAGTGAAAAAATGATCATTATATGTATTCATGATGAATTAAGTTTGTGATGTTTTCATTACTATTTTTAAAAATTCATTCATTAAAAATCAAAATTTGAACATCATTAATAATTTGGGTAGATGACCAACATTGTATTTATTACAAATGTCATTGCTTGATGATAAATCCTAAAGAACTTACAACATAAGAATTAACAATTTCTTATTATATGAATTTATAATGTACTTGCACCTTAATGGAAACCTTTAAAATTATTATTGACATTGCAGAAGAGTATTGAAAATGAAAATGATGTTATAAAACAAGCACAACTTGAAAAGATCAAATGGTTTGTATGTTTTTAAAAACTCATTTGATGATCCTTCTCTTTTATATAAATATGACCTACTAAAAAATAAATCTATTTTGTTTATTGCATAGTTTGTTGTACATGGATGTCAAATTTTTTTTTCCATTCTATTTATTACAATATTACCTTGGAATCTTTGACCTTAATTGTATTATCTATACAAATGTTGTAGTTTTCAAATTTCAAAGAAAAAAAATTGTGAAAAAAAAAACATAGTCTTTTGAAATATTTAAGAATATTTTATTCCTAACATGATTTATTTAATTTCATTAATTATTTTATAAAATATGTTGAAGTTACCTTTATATTGTATAAAATGTATTTAAAAAATCTTGAAAATATTATGAATATGTTAAATCATGTTTATTTTTTACATCCCATGAATATGTTGTACGGGTTGCAACTTTTTTTCAACATTTGTTACTAGTTCAATTAAATGTGTGAGAAGAAGAATGATTGTTGTTATAGAAGTTTTACAAGAAGGAAAAATAAAATTAACAAAATAGATGAGACATGTTCAAAGTTTGACTTTTCATGATTTCAAAATCTACATCCATAGAGATTTAATATTTTGGTCAAATCAACTACATGTTAATCATAAAATCATATGTCTCTCAGCCTATTATCACTATGTATCACACTGAGGTTTGGAATGCCTTGAACTTTTTTTGTGCATGTTATTATTTTAAAATGTATGATTCACATTCAATTTGAATAATTTTACATTCTAACTTTTGAAATCTTCATTTGTATTCACATCATTGGTTCAAAATCCAAGTCACATGCCAATCTATGTGTTTGTCATTTTGTTGGTTTGGTGGTTGGTCTTATTATTGTGGCGTTTGCTTATTGATTTAGTGATCTTTCATATTTCAATGTTGAATCCAAAGTCCAAGGTCTCCAATGACAAGGAGAAGGTAATTAAGAGGGTTGATGCATTAAATTTTGTTACATGATCAAATTTTCTATGGAATTTAAAAGTGGAAAACTTTACATAAAGCTTTTCAATATGGATGATTTATGCCATGTTGAGGGGATAAAAACATAAATAAGGCTTACAAAGAATTTTGTTTATGTGGGCATTAACCTATTAGAAATAGCTTTGGACTTTTTGTAGGTTCTTTTCTTGAAGGTTTATGTTCTTGTGGAAGATGAAAAAGTAAAATGATTTCTTAGTGTGTGAGCTTAGAACTTGAGGATAATTTTCCCAACTGACATCTTTTTTTGTCAATGTTGTACATAGTTACTAAAGTGGATTGGGATATTTGTGAAAAATGTATCTAGTCCACCACAATTTCTTTTAAGGAAACTTTTGCGCATTGTTACTTATTTCAAGTCCTCTAGGACTGGAAACAAAGTGTGAAACCTATAATGCTTTAGCATTATGATGTCTAAATTATGTTGAACCCAACATAGTAGTGATTGTACCACTCAAACCTTTAGTGAAATTAAGGTTTGGCTTTGGCATGATGCATTAACTAGGGAAATTAAGTCATTTCCTATATTTTTCCTTTTAATTTGTTTAGTTTTATATGGTTGGCTTTGTAGATTTAAGATGGCCCTATAGTAATAGGTAGTTTTTAAATAGGTGGGGCATGTGCTCTTATTAGACCTCCTTCCTCATTGGCACCAAACATCCCATGTCCTTTAGTTCATTATATCCCATCACCCATTTGTTTTATCATGTGCCACCATAAACCTAATTTTCACCCCATCTCCCATGCAAACCACGCACTTCCCATTGGTTCTTTTTCCAATTTTAACAAACCACACACCATCCACTAGTTCCCTTTATTAACCCTTAGTCCTTTGTGTGAATGTGGGGCCCCAACCTTACACTTTCCCAAACCCCTTTGATCATGCACATGTAGGACTTTTTCCTCCTTCCACTTTACCAACCCCTCAAGTTGCACATGATTGAACCCCCCCGACCTACCTTCATATTTTCAACTTGTTTGCAACCTTCACTTAAAGTCTTTTGCCCCACCGGTTGGCACCAATTTACTAATCGAAGGTTAATTTGTCATTAACATTCTTGTCAAACACCCAATTCATCTAATCCAAACCCCCATGATCATTTCAATTCAATACTTTCCCTTGTTCTCACCCCATTTGTATTAGCCTTGACTTAGGTTTTGTCTTTGGATGTATTTGAGGCCTTTCATTCAAGTTTTTATCGTTCTTGATTATATAACTGCATCCTTTTATTTCACGATGTGACATACAAGTGGCGCTTCGTTTTCCATTGGATAAGCTAACACAAGATGTGGTAGTTTGGCACTTACTTTTCTTCTTACCCCAATGGTGTCTCAATTTCCCCTTTTGTGGTGGGGCAATGGGGCATAAAGATTCAAACGTGTTTTAGTAAGCGATTGGGAAAACTTGTAAGAATTTTTTTCTTTGTGAACCCAAGTTTTGGCAGCAAGTTTGAGTTTGGTGTTTCTTCCCCAACATGATCCCCTAGCTCATAAATGTTTTCTTTGTAGTTTAGTTATTGGATGTGTAGGGGGAATACTCTAGAACAACCCGGGCCTTGGCATCATTTTCCCCCACACATATGTTTTTTATCACCACATTAATTTTCATCGCACTACACTTTGAATCGGATGGCTATTTTCCATTTTTCCTATAAGACTATGAGCTAAATCAAGACCTCGAATTGTCTTTTGATTATTTCAAATTGGCACTCCAACACATGCCCTAGCTATTAGCAAGTGGTCCTTCTAAGATGGTTTTTGAACATTTTCAAGATTTTTTTCACCTAGAAGATTAATGAACGGATTCCTTCAATTATTTCAACTTTATTTTCATATTGTTAAAGGTCATGTTCCACCTCAAATTGCACTTGTCTTTGGCATTGCTTGCCCCTTAGCGATGACCAAACTTTTAGGTGGAGTTCATCCCATTACAATAGGGGAAACATTGTATCAACTCACAAGTCATGCCTTATGCCTTTAATTTCATGATGCTTTTGTGACAAATTTCTCCCCACATTAATTTGGAATCGTAACTAAGGGTGATTGTGAAGCAATTGACACACCCCCACACTCCTTGAAAGACTCAAATGTGAGTTTGAAAATGAAAACATCAGAAAAAAAAAGTTGGGGTACACTCCCTAATTCATAGCACTTTGGGGATAGAGGGGCATGTTGAAGCTCCGGGATGGGGATTAGGAAGAACGACAAGTGGGTCAATTATTCACATGGACCTACACAACCCAAACAACAAGTTGGTTAGTGCATAGTTAGAACACTTTTGGAGCACGAACAAGCCACATGCATACACAGACTCACAAGACTCATCATAGCTTGGACTTGGGGGAGGCACCACCTCCCCCCTTATAATATTCTTTGTGATTAGCCATGGGGGCTACATCTAAATTTCATTTTGTTCTGGGACTCTCAAGTTGGGAATCCCGAAATTCCCAAAATTCGGCCTTCTAGCATTTTTGGAAGGTCATAACTTTTTCTGTAAACTTCCGATTAAGGTGAGGTTTAAAACAAAGTTGTTTCATTGAGAGCTTTCCAAAGATATATGGCATGCTACCTACATGCACATATTTCAGGGCAATTCTTGACTTTTAGTGGTCGATAATTAGATTGACACTTTGATTCTCATCCCTTCTTTTGGCCATAACTTGTGTTTTTAATACTCAAATGGGTCATGCAAACCCATTTCAAACATTTATGTTTCAAGAGCTTTTCAATGGTATAAGGAATTCTTTAATCTAATGAATTTTGACCCCTAAAATACCTCTTTCAAGATTTGAAAGTCCATCAAGATTTTTAACTCCCAAAGTGGGAGCCCATTTGGGAGTGTGCGAGTTCATTCCCTCACATTTTCCTACACTCTCGGGAGTGTGAAATGTGACTTTCAGGCTTCCCTTTCGACTTGCATTTTTGTAAGCCCTTGCCGTAATCATGAGCCTAAGGCTAGGGTCGCGACAATAGTAATCCACAACATTAAGTGCACACTAAACCTTTACCTTGACTAAATTGTTCTCCAACTAGACGTGGCAAATGCCTTCAATTCGGTGTCAAGAGGGGTCATATTTCAAAAATTTTGTGCATCCAGTGGAGACATCATGCAATTCATCCTCTTTGTTCGTGCTATCTATGCATTTGAAACTCCCTTGTTTTATAGCCATTGTAATCATGAAGGCAATGTCACAATCATCCCTTCTGCCATGCGAACTTGTCAATGTGATCCCTTAAAAGGGGCACTATTCGCATTAACCCACTTTAGAGCTTTGCATTCTACAACTAGTCATTTCCTTTCTTGTTTATTTCCATCCATTGAAAATGACACTCACATAATATGTCTTTTTTTTTTTGTACCATTCATACAAAAAAACATTTTAAAACCAAACTTCATGTTATAGGTCTTTCTATCCAACCTCATAAATGTGTAACATGGTCACCCTATGGCCTATTACTTGATTTTAACACCCCATCCCAATTTACCACCCCATTAGAAGGAATTATAATTTTGGGAGTTCCATTAGACACTTCATCATTCACATCATCCTTCATCAAAGATGCCTTGTTAAATAATGTTTGACATGTGGATATTTTTCTTAAAATGGGTGATGTTCAAGTAGCCCTAGTTTCCACAATACAAATAAAAATTATTTGTACGTCGATGTTGCTTCTTTTGTTCCGTGAGGGGTTTGAATATTGTTTTATTCTACATGGGGTCGTCATTTGATGAGGTTGCTGAAGGTTGGGTTGACATTACGAGTGGGAAATTCCTTTATGTTATAGGTGGTGTAAATTTTTTTTGTGTTATCAATGTGGGTTTACAGTGCCTTTTTTGTTGATGTTCAATGTCGTAACCCTAACCTTGGGGCTTGCGACCAAGGTAAAGGGCTTGCAAGGGTGTGAGCCAAGAGGGAGCCCGAGAGTCAAGGCAAAGGCATTGCAAGGGTGTGGGCCAAAAGGATCCCGGGGAGTCACATCACATACTCCCGTGAGTGTTAGAAAGTGTGAGGGAGTATGAGGGAGTGAACACTCACACTCCCAAAACAACTCCCACTTTGGGAGATGTAATCACGGTGGACTTTCGAAACTTCAGAGAGCGATTGCAGGGGTCAAACCTCAATGTCTTGTGACATTCTTTATATCATTGAAAAGCTTTTAGAGCGTAGATGTCTTAAATGGGCTCGCATTACTCATTTGGACATCTGAAACACAAGTTATGGCCAAAAGAAGGGCCGGGAGTCGAACTGCCAGTTTGACTCCCGACCACAAAAATTCGGGAATCGACCCGATTTACTTAGTTTCAGGGGGCGTGCCACATATCGTTGGAAAGCTCTTGACGAGAGCTACAACTTTGCTTTAGACGACATTGCGATCCAAGGTCTGCTCGCAAAGTTATGGGGCTCCAAAGTCGCGGGAGTCCCATTTGGCGCGATTTCGGGAGTCCCACTTGGGAGTCCCGGGAAAAATAACCATTTGGATGTAGCCTCCGTGGAGAGCTGCAGAGTATACTATAAGGGGGAAGGTGGTGATTCCCCCAAGTCCGGGCCGTGGTGAGTCTTGTGTGTCCGTGTTGCCTGTGGCTCGTCCTAGCACCAAGGGTGCTTCAACTTTGCACTAACCACTTTGTGTGGGTTGTGTGCAGGCCCGTGTGAGTGAGTGAAGCTTGTCAACTCTTCCTAGTCCCATCCCGAAGCTCCAACACGCCCCTCTACCCCTCAAAGTGTTGTGAGCTATGGAGTGTGCTCCGACTCCTCCCTTTTCCACTGCTTTCTACTTGGGCTCACATTTGAACCCTTTAAGGAGTTGCAAGTGCGTCATTCAAAGAACATGTTGTCACACCAAATAGTTTGTGCAATGGCTTGACTTAATGTTGAAAGGTTTGGCAAGGTGAATAAAAAGTCTTTCACATCACCTTGTAACCCAAACTATATATAACTTATGAACACTGCCTCACCCCATGAAATATCACAAGTGATTATTTAAATTTCAATGCATATACTGTAGTTGAACATGATCCTTGACAAAAATATCGTATCTTAATATTAGATGTGTATTATTTGTCGGAATATCCAAAAATGGCATTGAACTTTTCAAGAAAGGCTTCAAAGTTATAGAGCAAGGGTGACTTATGTTCCAACAAAGATGTGAATCAAGCAAGGGTCGTGCCTAACAACAAGGTGCCAATGAATGTAATTCGAGTTGGGTGAGTTGGATACTGATGACGATGGAGTTGGATGACCAAATGTACTTGGTTGACAAAACTTCAAAACTTTGAATGTGTGCCATCAAATTTATCAAGTAGGTTGATTTATGATTCTTTCGGTTGGGGTTGTGTTGTCAAAACACATCCCAAAAAGGTCGAAACTAGATTAATTTACAAATGAACAATAGATTCACAAAGTGCTTAATTTTCCTATTCAAGATTCCTAAGGATAGCAAGGACTTATTCCATGGATGTAAACATGATTATAAACACTATGAAATATGACACCAATAAGAGGTGGGTAATCCATAATTTTAGTCAACAAGAAGTGGGTAATGCGTGACTTCTTGAAAAAAATTCCTTTGAAAAAAAAAAGGTAACACTCAAGTCCAAAAGGAATTTAATTCCTAAATGGTTCATAGATACAAAAACAAATGTAAACCTAATGGAGTCTATTTAAAATATCAAGGACACAAATAACCATAAGAACAAAGACTAAAAGAGTAGGGTCTAAGTCTAATTTTCAAACAAATAACAAAACAAGATTATGTGATTCAAAAACAAAAACACAAGAACTAAGAATAAGAACACGAGATGTGCGAGACCAATGTGAAAGTAAATATTTATTATGCTGACATATGTAAACATGAACATGAAAAGAACATGACAAAGCTATGGTGCAAGATCATGCTTAGGACTATTGTTGAATAAACTAAAGGAAATAAAGGGTCTTACTCCTATTTATACCCCTATGGGGACCTAACTCAAGGAAGTTTTCAAGGAGGTTTTTATGTGTGCATAAGGTAAAGAAACTTTTTGAGAACCTTCTTAATTAAAAATTAATTATTAGTTAATTGAAATTAATTGAAAGTTAATTTGGACTTAACTAAAAATCAACTAGAAGTTAACTGGGAATTTAACTAGAACTTAATTAAGACTCGACTGAAATTTAACTGAGAATTAACTGAAACTTAATTGTAATATATTGGATTTAACTAAAAGTTAATTAGAAGTGGACTATAACTTAATTAAAAGTTAAATGAAAGCAAACTAAAACTAAACTAGGAGTTAGGTACAAGTTCATTATAAGTCATGGATGAACATTTAGATGACTGAACCCCATGGCACTACCATCTGTGACATTGGGCACCTCTTAGGTCTAGGATCTTTTGACAACCCAAATGGATTTTTAATCAGTAAATAAACCTTTCTTCCAATAATTTTCATTAACATCGAGTTCATATTAATGGCCATTATCACCCCAATAGCCTATTTAGGCAGTTGGGCCCTTGTAGCTTCAATCATAGTAGTTAGGTTTATGGTTGATCAATGTCCTTTTCTTTTTGAAGCATTAACATGAGTCAACAATAACATCTTCCTATCAACACCTCAAGGCAACATGTGATCTTTTACTACCCCCTAACTCGTGCATGTTTTCTTTTGTTTGAATAATTCATCGGATAACAAATGGTTTGAGTTCAAGATTCCATCTTGGAGCATCTACACCATCATACTCTTTCCAAAATGCTCTTTGACGGGATATTTAAAGCCCATTAGGCCCAAATTTTGTCATGTTCTAACCTAAGGGTTAGTGTTTGGTTTATAATTCAACCAATATTTCTAGGCTTTTGATTAATTTCCCTAGTCTTTTCCACAACATTTTGAATACAATATGGACTGCCCCATCCTTCAATTGCGAGTATCCCTCGATGTGTGTGCACACATCCCATTGACCCTATGGGTATCCACCTTTTATGTTGTGTTCATGGCAACGAACTTACAGGAACTCATGATGCAATTCATGACACCTTTGTTGCCATTGTGTGGGATGTTGGCTTCCATGTGGGGCAAGAACAATTACATGCGTTTCCTTTAAATACATTCAACTCCTCCTTTCAACAAATTGACATTGTGTTCACCAAAGATGGCATACACATTGTAGTCGACAATGTCATTGCTAACCCAACACAAGTGGATTTACTTCCTCAATTTTATGCCACCCAAGGATTTGCTACTTTTAATGCGGTTTAAGCCAAAAACAGAGCTATCGTGACCAACACCTCATTGATCAATTCCTCCTCGCAATAGTGGAGGTATTTGGATGTTTACATAAGCTTGTGGATGTGTTTTTACACAATTGTGCGAATGTCATTTGGAGTTTGAAAGGACATAGGGCCTTACTTTTTTTATCTTGGTTACTATTCATTGACAGATAATTTCAATCCTATTGCAAAGGTTGCAAGCATCCTCCATCTTAAGTTGGGTGGTAGTTGTAGGCCTAGCTACTTCCCGACTTCCACCTTTCAGAAAACACTTTCCATCTCCATGATTGACTTATTACAAGTGGCTGATTTTTGATATGGAAAAATACATCCGACCTATTATATTTAGTCGACTTTTGACATGGATAGGTTTTGACATCTAGTTTGAGCTAACTTGACGTCTTGTAAATTCTCCCTTTTCTTTTTTCTTATCCCTTTATACATTTTCCTAATCTATGATGTGTCTATCAATAAAGTTGTGCAAGGTTGCATCAATTGCACCTTTTCCCATCATTTGTTTTTTTGCAAACTAGCAACCCAACAATTTTTTTGATCCAACATAAATATGCTTCATTGAAGATTTGGTGTTGTTTGTTGCAAAAGGATATAAGGCTTTGTTTATGATGGAATGTCATTGGTTGTGACACTTGGTCACATGACAAAATGTTAAGGTTCCTTACACTTCTCAAAAACTTGTCAAATGACACATGCCTTTCATGCTTACTACAACTTGACATATGACCATAAACTATGAACATTTTCCACCTTTGGTTACACTTTGGGTCTTGTCAAATGATTTGTTCATGAGTATGGCTAAAAGCTTTAAAATTCACAAAGGTTGTGGTCAACTAGCATATCCCTTTATGATGTAAAACAACAAACATCGAATTTTTGTATTGGAATACATTGCCAAAAAACCACATTAAGAACATCAACATCCCAAATCTTATAACACTAATTGATGCAATTTATCATATTATTAGGACAATCTAGAATTGTGACATTTGGGGCACAAGTGCATTGAGGAAGAATGGTTACTTAAAAGTTCATAAATGTTTCGAAGCAACAACCACTTCAAGAATGGTCATATGACATAGAAGAAACTAATTTTGTGCTAGCATGAAGTTCATGAAATGTAAGTTTTGTCATTGCTAAGAATAATTCAGTCAACAATAATATCTATATTGCTCCATTTAAGGCACCACCAAAGTCAATTTTACAAGCCAAATTGTAGCAAAAGCATCTATTGCATTTCATGCTTTCAATAGCCCTTGTTAGTTACCAATGGAAACCACCATTTCACTATCTTGCGAATGTCTCACTGCATTACTTGCTTCCAAGTTCACAATTAAGGAGGAGCCATCAAGGTTTGAAAACTAATCTCCATGTATCAATCTATCATGCATTTGCTTAGTTTATAGCAAGATAGAATATATGAGTTTTGGCTTGTTTGACTTCATATTGCATGTAAAAGTAGGAAACAAGATCTGCAAACAACATCCATGGTACACAAGTTCTTGCTTTCAAGGTTTTTAGGCAACGTGTAAAGGTGACAGGTGTGAGACACAAGTTGTGTAAATCTTTCAAGAGCTGAAACATATCCAAATATCCACTGGATCCCACCCACCTATCCATCCACTCCTTGTGCTATTAACAAGGGTGATGGGCACTGTTGCTCAATTGGACCCTAGACTGCAATCCAGACAACAGTACCATGTGTGCAATTTATCAGTACTGTCATGGCTAGGCAAACTTCATTCCAGTATCAAATCGGTGGATAGGAGGAATTGTTGATTGCAGTGTATACTGTCCAGAGGCCTTAGGAGGTTGGTGCTGTACAGATGCCCCTACACCCTCTGCAGTGTGAGCAACACAGCAGGACTCTATGAAAATCGGTAAGCTGTCAAAATGGCTTATTGCAGTGTAAAATGTGATGTGATGTTGATCCTGCAGCTAAGAGTATCACTGCTTTAAGTCATCCTGTGCAGGACCCAGCCATAGTAAATTTAACTGCAAGCAGAAAATCAATCTCTTGGACTATGCCTCCAGCTTTTATCCTCCTCCTCATTTTGAACCAACAGCAATGTAAACATGGCAGAACAATGCATTCAGATGGTTTTCCTCCAAAATTGCAGAGGCCACATGTTCCCCACTCTGCTTCCAAACCATCCAGTTAACTCCTGTGAACAAACAAGATAATTGCAAACACAAACCTCACTGCTTTTCAATGTCCCATCTTTGGTATGTGGCCAAAACCCTAATCTGACTCTTAATGAGAAGATGTGCAGTAAATGCAGGTTTGCCTTTAAAGGACTGTTATCAAGTTCAATTTGTACGGGCTGCATTGCATAGCTGTGGACTGTGGACCTTGAAGTCACTGTCAACATGAAACTCAACCACATAAGTAAACTGGCTTATAATATGCCAAGCCTTTTAAGAGATCCACCAGAATAGCAGCATTAGGAGAGAGGTCCAGACTAGCACCACTCAATGTTGCCCTGTGAGAATTATTCTCTTCAAGACATGGTATAACTCCACTGCTTTAACTAGTTCTTCAAACTAATAGTCAGCTAAGAATGCCAATTCCTCTTCTCACGATCACTGCATGTATGACCATATATGTGATGCCATGCATCTCAATATACATGACATCAAAAGATTACTTGTGCCTGCCAATGTTTGGCTCATATGCTTCAGTTTTACCCACTTTGTAAGACCAGTTTTTGCATCGTTCCATAAGCAATGGATCTCCAGTTCAGACGAGCAGAGTTAAGCTGCGCCTGCAGTTTCCCTGCACCATAGTGTAACACTCCATAGGACATATCATAAGTACTGAGAATTTCTCATAACTAATGATTTAAGTAAAGCTGAAAAGAAATGAGAGAGTACCTGATAAGAAGGATACGGATATTTTAGATCTGACAATATAAACCAAACAGGTGGAAGAAAAGAACCTCAACCCTAAAGAAATGAGAAAACCAGATCACAAAACAAAATTCGAGTGGTTTCAATGACAATGATGGTCAAATGCATGGCTCAGGGACCTTCAATAGGTGCAGCATTGACCACGCACATCACCCCCACTCCCTTCTCACAGTTCATGGCAATAGGTGTAGATTAATGTAAATTGATGTCAAATATAACCAATGTACTGAGTTTCTGTCACAGCACTGGCAATAACAGGAAAATACAGCTACAATGCTGGCTAGCTCAACAGATCTCAAGAGAGAAAGGGAAGACAAAAACAATCCTAATAAGGAAGAGGAACAGCAAAGCCAAAGAGATAGAGAAAGGTGAAAAGGCAATGGAAGGAAAAACCCAAAAAAAGAAAAGGAATCAGAGAGAAGAAATAAGAGTATTGAGAAAGAGAACATTAGTGGGCTCAGAAAAGCTCCCCATTTATGATTAAGAAGCCCTGCAACTATCATTTTGAAGATTCCAAAGGCAGAAAGTTCAAACAGAATTTTTCTCTTGTTAAGAAAACCTCTGGATCAATTTAAAAGAAACTTTGAAGAGGAAACCTTATTCTTCCACAGACCAATTAAGCTCAACATTTGAGCTAGGAAGATCCTGTTGGGATCCATAAGGCCTTCAGAACTTTTAAATTGACAATTGAATACTACAAATTTAAAAGAATTTGAATTATTGAAATCCGCATGAGGCATATATATCGTGTTAATACCTGCATATTTTGGTTGGGAATTGTTCTTTAATAATCTCAATGGTTTAGCCCATTAAATTGCTAAATCCATTAAATTGTAAGAGAAGTCATCAGAGTAAAATGAAGCTCACTAAATAATTTAGGGTACACGCCATCATCAAAAGAGTCTTTATCTAGATACATGAAATTGGAGAAATCAAGGTTATCAGGAACAAATAGATTGTCTATGAACATTCTTATTGAGGATATCTTACAAAGAAAAACTGGACACAGACTTTAACAAGATGATCCAATAAATCAAACTCATGTGAGAAGAGGGAGAATAGCTAAAAAGGTTAACACAACTTGGACCCCAAGGATACCAATTGCTTAACATTGACTGACCAAATCGACAAGTTATCTAACAGGAATTCTAGCCAAGAAGATGAAACTGCAGCATTTGCTACCTTGAGAAGCAATGAAAAGACTCCATAGACCTAAACTTGACCTTATTCTTCAACCAAACAGATTTGAAGTTAAGGGCTGCGTGCTGAACCCACAAAAAATTCAAATGAAATACTTTACCAACTAGAACTGTCATTCCAGCTTTCAAATCTGATGGGTTGATCTTGGTATAAAGAGTCAAGAAATCAAAAGACTGCAACAACAGGGGAGGAGATTTGTCACTTTTGAGAGATCTACGAGTTTGACGATTTGAACTACTGCCCAGTAGCATTCAAGAACCCAGCTATTATCAGGAGGGACATCACCCACAAGGAATCACCACAGGCAGGATAGATTTATAAAACAGCACAGCCATTTAGAAAGCATTAATGACTTGAGGTTTCAAGGGTTTTTGTGGAACTTCCAAGCCACACAGAGAGAAGAGGACAATGAGGGCCGCACTTTCCTTTAGACTTCTTCTCAGCACTTAAAGAACTACAAAGACTTAACAATTCAGATCTAACAAAGACTTTACATAATTGCCATCAAGAAATTTAATCTCATTCAAAACTGAGGCAATGTTATGCTTCTTACAGACAAACACAAATTTATTACTATATTAGACCATATAGGTAATTAAGAAAGAGTGTTGGAATTATTTCAGGTGATTGGAATCAACACAAAAAGGGAGGAGACCAATATCTTCTAAGAATTGAAGGAAGACACTCCATGACTGAATGGAGGTTCAGAATAGAACATAGCCATATCTTATTGATGTGAGAGGGAACAAGGACAAATAAGGAGATTCCTACCTAAAAACTGAAATTTAGAGGGGTTGGGATTATACAAAGGATGATAAATGAGTGGACTCAGGACTTTGATAAGTTGGAAAATGTGGTCAACTTAAATATATAACTTAAGAGGCAGAAGTTCATTCAAAGTGGTCCTACCATTTGGCAAGAAACCCAGAAGGGAACTTGCCTGTAGATTTGAGATTAGAGAGAAAACCTATCGTCTTTTGCAATCTCTACAGCCAATAGTTTTAAGGAAAGCAAGAAGCCATCCAGCAGTGAATAATAAAGGAAGGAATATCTATCTGTAGAGAAAGGCATAGGATATGTACAATGTTAACAAATAAGGAGGGATAGACAAACATGGTTAGAGAGAAACCTACTTCCTCTATCAACACAGAAAAATAAACCTTCAGTCAAACTGCGAAGAAACTATCAGATTGCAATACTTGCCAATCTTGTGTGAATCATGCTAATTGTGTGTGACTGTGGCCTTCTACAAGCCAAGGGATTTAGACATAAACTCTGATCTTTAAAACCACCCTCAAAGTAATATCACCAATCTACACCCATCTACTTGATCCTAACAAGCTGCAACATCAAGAAATCAAGAGAAGAAACAACTAATCTTCTTGGAGTTACACCATTCATGGATGCACTTCACACAAAAAATGTTCTATTGTATGGATAATCAGCACTTTTTTCTTTTTCACATGTCCCATGCACTCATGCACAGCCAGTGCAAACCACAGCAACATCCGTGAACTGATACCCACTTCATATGAGAGTTTTAACAAGGGTATCTCCTTTACAACAATGCTAGTACTATACACAAAAACAAGGTGCAGAGTGTTTGGTGAATTACCTTGTTATCTCCAAACTCATTATAATCAGATCGCAATCAATAGCTGTCCTCCTCAGTCTCTGGTCTCCGGAGATAGTATCGCAGAGAGTTTGTCAACACCTACAGTGGACAGTTAACTCCTGTCATGACATGCAAGGAAAGAATACTGCTATCTGACATCATTTAAGTTTTTCTTACAAAATTTGCCACCTTTCATACAAAATACTCTGGAGAATGGTTTGGCCAGGCACAGCAGGTCAACCAACCTCCTCCAGTGATGGGCTTAGAGCTTCCCCGTGATATGTCACCCAAAACTTATCCTTGGCCACAAGTCCCTGTCACAACAGCCCAACCGACCGACCCCGGTGTTCAGGACCATGTCACCATTACCCTGCTTTGTTGACTGACTACTGCATACATAGTCACAGACCCTCATTATATGGCAGCCCGGACCACTACACAAAGTGCTTAAGCTGTGCAAACAGAAGAGATCAGCTTGATCTTCAATTCAAATACCCTTGAAGACCACCTCTGTGAATTGGAAAAGATATTCCTATGCCAGCTAGGAGAGATTCAAGTGTGTACACCTTCACATTCTAATTCAGGGGAGTTCCAATGTGACAAGGATCAGTTCATTGAAAGATCAGTTCCAGCCAATTCCAAACAAAAAATGACAAGCATGAGTTTGGTTACAACATTGTGAGTGTCACTCACAAATCAATCTATGAGATTGCAGAGAAGACTCTACAACACACTCTATGGCTACGCAACAAGAATGAATGTTGTCATATCCTTGTCAGTGTAGACTACAAAGTATAAGACTATCACCTTCATCATGCATGGCAGTGACTAGCTGCCATTACACTGACTTCATCAGCTCCTGACAGTGGGTGTACATAAGTGTAATAATCTACTCAAAAGTTTGTTCATGATGGTATGAGACTCAGACATCATGAGGCTCAAGATGTATAGGTAATCTAAAAAATCAGTCATATCCACATTCAAGCTGTGCAACAAGCTGATGAGCAAAAGCTTAAGGCGTAGAGAAGTCTTCACATATGGTAGGGGTTAGGGCCTCTGCACCCTGAACATTAAGCACAACACTGGTATCTGCTCATCATGAATGGCAGTGACTAGCTGCTATTACATCCCACTATTACATCAGCCCAACTGTGCCTGCCCAAAACTAAGTTCAAACAATTGTACAAAAAAATTGCAGGGGGCTCTCCACAAACATAACCTGATTTGCAATTATATGATGGTCCACAAGCATCACGAGATTAGAAAAGGAGGGAGGAGTCTTACCTGAGTATCAATCTCTGCTGATTCTACATAAACACTACTGTCTGAAATAACCTTCATGATCTCCAGCAACAAGCCTGGTCTATCTGCTGTCTCCACTGACAACAAGCTGTACACCATTGATATGCACCCACAAAAACAAGGACAATTTTCAATGTTCAAGCTCTTGAAGGTCCAGAACCAAACAGAAGTGATGTGGCATTGCTACTGGCACAAACTCTGAAAAAAAGACACTAGAGAAGGGATTTCATTGAGATGCACTTAACCTTCGAGAACCATCACGAACAACACTGATGTGTGTTGCCACATCAACATCAAGCTGCACAACATCCAAAGCACTCTGGATTAGTCTGAGAGCTATCTGGTCCTGTCCATATAATCACAGCTAAATACTGGCAGCAGCTGCTCCAAGACAACCCTACTAGGATCAAAATTGTTGCACAGATCCTGAACTGCATACACGTGGAATTTGTCAAATAATTTTCTCATATGAACCTCTCACCCTTCACCAAAATCAAAGAAGTGGGCCTTTTTAGACAACCATAGAGATATGGCTCTTACACCTGTACAACAAAATTCCAGTTCCAGCCAGGACATGCTACATAACCTTAGGCAGTTATTGCATCTAAGAAAAAGCAATAGACTGTGTGCCATCAACTGAAAAATGTAGCCAATGTAGCCAATAAGAGGATGAGAAATACACCTTCTTTGCTGGGGGTTTGATACCAAAAGCCTCTCCCAGTGCCAACTGTTCACTAGATTCCTGCAATTAAAAAATTGCAGGTATCAACTGCATAAGACCACTGTCAAATAAACATTTTACAATACTTGATGCTGCAAGGACAACCCGAATGCCCATGCAAGTGCTATGACTGTATGTCTAATGCATGCTCCAAAATTGCACAATGAGAATTCAAACTGCAGCTATCAAGGTGTAATAAAGAACTGAATCAACTTTAAGGTTTTCTGATGGTCTATCTGAAGGCTCTCCAAGTTAACTAAATTTGCTAGATACCTCACATCACCAGATGAGATTCCAATTTTCAGTTCTGTTGATGGACCAAAGTAACCAAATCCTTTCCCTCAAAGCATGCCTAGGCATTGGCATGAAAAAGACATACAGGATGGTATTCCAGCAGGTTGTGAATAATGGTAAGCCGAATAAGTTCCAGCAGCTCTGGATTCTCCACTTTTTTATTGTTGTCCCTGAATTCACCAGAGACCATATTTTCATGCCAGCCTTCAAAAAGTGCGAGGAAAGGATAAGGACTTTGTAAAATATGCTTCCCTTCCAAAAAGAGGAATAATCTTTTTACTATTCAATTTCTAACTTCAATATATTCCAATTGCTTCCACAATGCCACCTACAAGTCTACAGGGTCAGTAACCCTTCAATCCTGTCAACATCACCCATGCAACCACTCAAAAAGCCTGATGTCATTGTTCCTCTGAATTTTCACACTCCTGGTCCTGATCATGTGGAACAGATTGACCAATGTACTGGCAGTACAATTGCAACCCTAAGGATTGTCTACCAATGAGAGAGAGCTGAACCTGACAAACAGTTGACTTTCAAAACATCAGGGTACTAGACCCAAGTTTGGCTCTAATCATTTCCACAACAGAACTATAAAAGAGGCAGAAATTGCAGAAAGGGTTTAGGCTTGCAAGATCATGTTCACTCACTAAAATTGATAGAGTTGTCCAATACATCTGCATATGACTCTTTTCAAATTCAAGAGGTGCACATAATGCTTACTTTTTTCCATCCAAACAAATTGAAACAACTAAGATAAATTCCATGACAGAGTTGCAAGGAGAGAAGGACAAAGTCCAGCATGATTCAGAACAACCAGGATAGAGTAGAGTGTGTACATGCGTGTGACCAGGAACCTCTTTTTCCGCAGGTTAGGGCCCTCTGTGGTGACAACCCCTCTAACAACATTGAGTCCCAAGTCCTTGAGTGCCTTCATCTGCAGGACTAGCTTCCATTATTAGTAAAAGTATTGCCCAGTTCAGAAATTAGCACCAAGAGAAAGAAAAAGGTATCAAACTGATTATCCAGTCAACCATTTTGTGACCAAACACCACAGGTCATATCTACTGTTCAAATTGGCATTACTAGACAGCTCAAGTCTCAATTCTACAGCCATTGTGTGGCTCTGAACAAATAGGGTCAATGAACACAATCAGACGACTCACAGGGATCATGCACAAGAAAATCTTCCAAATTGACAAAGAGAGCATCCATTTGAAGCATTCTGAACTAAGATTGTTTACATGATCGCTCAGAGAGTCAAACACACCGTATCAAGGAGTGCACCTAGACGATCTCCAAAACACATCTCCACAATAGTTGCATCCGGATCTGAGTGCTCATCAATATGAACAGTGGGCTTTGGCTCTTCGTCCTCCTTAGTTTCACTAAGCTGCAAGAGGAATTTTTTTTTCCTACGCTATTAGGTCAAAACTGATATAGGACAAGGAGGTCCACAACTCTGTCAGGTTATGAAAGTCAAAGCCCAGTCATGTAAACAGAGTCTTATTGCACCTTAACCAAGAATAGCTTTGTCACTTTCTACACAGCCATAATGACATACCATAGCAGGCAATTACTGCACCCCCTGATATTGCAAAGTAATTCACAGATGAAATTTTTTGTGATGAGAAGCAAAGATATGGAACCCCCAAGTATCATAATTCAAATGAAATGGAAATGTCTGGTCAAGTGAGGAGGGGCATGACTTAGCCATCATACTGTGCTTGCACATACCGTAGTCAGGCTTGCTGCATCACTGGAGGCAAAGCACACCATCCTGTATACCACATAAATACACACCATACACAAAAAATTCCGTGAGTGAAGATTGATCATTAACAGAGGCATAGATAGCTGCAATCATTGATAAGATGTACAACAGGCATCGCATTCAACCTAATGAAGTTCCCCAAGGCTCCAATTACTAAAATGGACATTGTAATCGAGCCTCTTTTCCTAGTTTCTCTTGGGACATGGGTCTGTCTTGTCGCGCAATAAGCAATGAAATGAAATCTCTTCAATTCTGGATCATTAGATAGCCACTATGGTTCTTGTCACGAGAACGATCTTTCGCGCTTCGGACGGGAGAATACGTTCCGTCTAACCGGCTTCTTCGTCAGATAGCAACCGACGACGAACCAAAGCGGGGGAAAAAAACGGTTTAACATCGACACAGTTGCAATGTGCCACACACAACATCTTGCATGACAATTTCACTAACGCATCCCCCCCACACCCGCCCCTCCACTTCAAAGATGACACTGTAGGCGTCACCGCTCGTCATCTAAATAAGCCCCGCCGGAACGGAACGGACACAATCCAACGCATAACTGATTACTAAAACATCGCCATGTTCGTCCCTTCAAATGCAAAAGTTTCTCAAAAACTATCCAAAAAGACTCTACAAATAAATGCAACAGACCAAGAACCACCAGAAGAAAAAACCCCGGAGATGGGGCTTTTTCCTAGACAAACAACTATGATTCAACGAGGAGGAGACAGATGGCACCACAAACCCCTGAGAAGAAGAAGAAGAAGAAAAGCGACATAGCCGACGCTCCTGGAGGCTGAACGACGACGAGGTCTTGACCGCCACCACAAACGGCCGCGAAACCGGCTGCTTGGAAGACGAAAACGAAGAAGCAGCAACAAAGAGAGCAGTCGATTTTGACAGCGAACATGCAGTCACAGCAGCCATGACGAAAATCTGAACACTACTTGGGAGGGAGTCGCAGCAGCAGCAGCAGTGGCAGCAGCTCCGCGCAATGAAGCTTTGGAAGCAGTAGCTGCAGCAGCAACAACAACAACAGGGCTGAGAAAGCAAAAGCTTCCCCAAATGTGCGACGCTCGTGGTGGCTGCTTCTTGGATGGTCCGGAGACCGTTTCCCCTTTGTGGATCGAAAGTGGGTGGAACTGAGCACTGAGCCCACTTAGCCCACTTAGCCCACTGAGCCCACATGTTCACTTTTAAACTCAAGGTGCTAATTAACGGTAACGTTTACTGGCATCCCCACCTAGTTTGGGTTGTTTGCCTACTGTGGAAAAAGTTCCAGTACCAGCGCCAAGTACGACGACAACCAAGTGTTCCACTTAATTCGTGGTGACAGAATTCCTTTTTACCTGGGCCAGTGTTCCCAGCAACGAATATCCCCATATATTTATTAACCGGTTCAGAGTTGAGACTTGAGAGATCTCATTGGTTGATTCTCACAAAAGGGAAAATCTCCATATAGAATATTCTTAGCATTTTTGCTACTTTTTTTTTTTTGGCCTTTGCCCAAATAGTGGAAATTTGGGGGGGGGGGGGGGGGGGGGGCGCCCCCCCCCAACTTTTGAAAATTTTTGCTATTTCCCAGCAAAAATCTGTATTTTTATTTAAAAAAAAGATCATCAGATGGAAAAATAAGGTTTTGCACCCCCCAACTTTTAAAAATTTTGTAAATATCTCCTTCACGTCCAAAAAAATTCTCAATACATCCTAAATTGAATATTCAATGGATTGAATGAAGCTATGTAAATCATTCACATTTGTTTGTTCAAGAATTGTTACAATTGTTTGTAGAAACTCTTT
>Ga0209611_10004986_pt1 | contig 22488 bp, 18 predicted proteins | sample S1TSphgellanicum_3_FD_187693 | JGI IMG/M metagenome (GOLD analysis project Ga0209611, IMG submission 187693) | Host-associated microbial communities from peat moss isolated from Minnesota, USA - S1T2_Fc - Sphagnum magellanicum MG (SPAdes) (version 2) | ecosystem: Host-associated > Plants > Peat... | reverse complement strand
CCCCCCCCCCCCGCTCCCAACTTAAAAGAAATAAAAGCAAAGCACTTTGGCCTTTCCTATTGGTTGAAAGGAAAATAAATCCTCCCCCCTCACCCGCTGCCCCCAATAAAACTTGCATGGAAAGTCCAGTGTTCAGTGTCCACTGACAGTCCACTCTCCACACCAAATACAACTTGAGAAAAAAAACCTCCCTTTCAACCTCCCAACCCTAAATCCAAAACTTAAAAGGAAAAAAACCAAGGCACCTTGAGAGCATGATTGCACTTCCCATTGGCTTGATGAATTTATCTCTTCAAGAAGGTTCGTCACAATTTTCACCTGGACTAATACCCATCACAACAAACACCCCACGTATATAGGTGAAAAGGGGAGGATTTTGGGCAAAACATATGAAATCAGGTGCTATTGGGAACATCCTTGGGGGACACATTGAGAATTTGGGGAACAACTTGGAGAAATGGTAGGAACACATTAGTAACTCAAAAAAAAAAACGTCTCCCCCTTACCCCCACAACCCAAATTAAAATATTGGGGCCCCTAAATGGATGTTGCACCTTCCCATTGGCTGCATGCAATTTCTATTTTCAAAATTGTTAGTTACATTTTTGGTCTAGGCTAATGGCAAGGAAATAAATTTGGGGACATAGTCACCTCTCCTATTAATTAGATGAGGTGCCTCCCAAGTTCTTTACTTTTCTTTTTTTTTTTGGCGATGTGCCAATTTGATTGGCCCATCACTCCCAAAAAAAACAACAATGGAGACTCCCCAAAATAGAAGGCTCTATTTTGAAATATACGGTTCCTCCCCTTTTGCCCACCTATATAGATGAAAAGAGGACACCATTTTCCAAGGCATATGGGATAAAAGTTGGTAAACCCATTTGGGACTTTGGGCAAAATATATGGTATTAAAGCAAGGTGCTACTTGGAACACCCTTGGGGAACACATTAGGAACTTAAGAACCCATTGGGCACTTGAAGGGAACAAAGGGAAAATGAAAAAAATCCTCCCCCCACCCCCTCTACCCAAAACTTAAAAGAAAAAAAATCAAGGCACCTCGAGTGCATGCTTCCGCCTACCCATTGGCTGCATGTATTTTTTATTTCCAAAACTGTTGGTCGGCATTTTTGGCCTAGGCTAATGGCAGGGGGAAAAGATTGATCAAGGAAGAAAAACAAAAAACAACTCCCCCTAGAAAAAAAAAACTAAGGCCCATCATGAGTGCATGCTGAGCCTTCCCATTGGTTGCATGAAATTTCTATTTCCAAAATTTCATCACCATTTTGGGCCTGGGCTAATACCCCCATTATAAACTAGAGGTACTTTTTGTTTTTTTGTGAACCCTGCGAAACTTTATTTATAAGCACACCACATATTCAAAAAATGTTTTTTTTTTTGTTTTGTTTTGAATTAACACAAGACTCAAACCATGGAATTGGGCTTTAGATTCAGAATTGAATCTAGAATCACAAAAAAGAAAGAAAGAAATCCTTAAACACACATATAGGTTCAGATTCTTTATAGAATAACAAGTCAGTAAACCCATTTTGTTAGGGTTTTCTTTTTTGTTTCTGGATTGCAGTCCAAAAGGGCAAAAGTGAACATGATTAAGAACCAAAAATAGATTGTCGCCTACTAAAACCTAGGAAGACAAACTTTGGCAAGAAATGGATGAATGAAAATAAGCACCCTTATTCTCTTAAACATAAAAGGATGAAAGGGGACCATACGGATGAAAAAGGTTATCATGCCATCCAAGATTCTATGGAAGGGAGGAATTTGGGAAGGGGGGTCGTGGGGGATGAGGAATGGAGGATGTGGAAACTCTAGGGTTTTAAAGACCTTAATTAAAATTGGTCACTTATTAGATGTGTAAGGAAGCTCAAATATTTGAAAGGTTGAGTATAAAGATAAATTACTAACTATTAAATGGGATTCATTCTAGAAACATGTTGACAAAAAAAAGGCTAATAAACCTATGAAAGGGGTGAAAAAAGTGATTAATATATTAGTAAAGATTATAAGCATAGCAAGAATGAAGTTGCTTATGCTTCCAAAGGCAAAGAAACCTGATCATTTTGCTTGTAAAATGGGTTTATAGACTAGTTGTAATAAGAATATTTTGGCTCTATTTACAGTTGGCCACAAGAATATGCAAATCTAGAATCTAGGTAATCACAAGGACCTTCATTGTGTGCCTCCACTATATTGGTTTGTGCTCATAATCAGGAGCTATTGCCAAGTGTCCACAACAAAATCTTGAGGTGCACATGAATGTTCCTTCAGTAGGGTAAACTGGCCCATCACCAAACACAGGCCAGTCACCTAACACTCACGTAGTGCCATCATTGGCCTGTGTTAGGACAAAAAAAATCCTCTAGGTGTTGTCTTTTTATCCCATTACCAGGTTGAAAAAAAAAGTGTTTTAGGTTTTTCATATTGATGACTATCCATCAAATTTTAGTGTTCGGTACTAGGAGTTTAGGTGGGCAAATTTGTAAAAACATTGAATAGTTTTACATGAGATTATCATCAAATTTTAGTGTTCGGTATTAGGAGTTTAAGTGGGCAAATTTGTAAAAACATTGAATAGTTTTACTTGAGATTATCATCAAATTTTAGTGTTCGATATTAGGAGTTTAGGTGGGCAAAGTTGTAAAAAAATTGAATAGTTTTATATGAGATTATCATCAAATTTTAGTGTTCGGTATTAGGAATTTAGGTGGGCAAATTTGTAGAAAATTTGAATAGTTTTACATGAGATTAGTTTGATGATAGGCCATGAGATGATTTTTGTTATGCAAGGGGGAGTAAATGAGGGGTACTTTAAATGTTTGGTTATGGGAAAAAATGGTTCAATTTTACATTGGCCCCAAGTTTGGGTGGGAACCAATGTTTGGTGATAAGCAATTTAATTGTACACTAAATTGAGCATAACTAGTTTGGTGATGGAGTGCAAAGGTCATGTTAAATATAGCACACAACTAGCCATAAACAAGGATTAAGGCTTACAAGAATCTAATGAAAGAATATCAAGTACACATTACGCATTAATAAGGGAGGAGCTTCCAATTTCCCCCCAAATTCAAGCACATCCCATTCCTGCCAAAAATAACTTGCTCACCAACACAAGGCTATGATGCAAGGTTTGGATTCACAATCCTATCTTTCAAATTCACAAGCAAAACTTTATAAGCATGTCAAAGCTTCCAAATTGTGAAAGAGATAGTTTGAAATCCTCCATCAACATTTTGAAATCATGTGGGTTAGACTAGCAAAGGCCAAGTAACATAGGAATTGCAAAAAGTGTTAGATCAAAAACACAAGTCCTAGCTTATCAACTAGAGCAAGGAGGCCATTTTATAGTAGCCAAAAATAGCTACAAGCATTAAAGGTAGATCATCAAAATCTTGACATTACAATAGCCAAAAAGGATTTAGAAAAGCTTGAACATCAAGGAGTAGATTCTAATGTTATCAAAGAAGAGATACAAACTGAGGGTTTAAGGGTGGATATAGAAGGAAAACTAAGAAAGCTCACAATAGATCAACTTTACAACACCAAGTTCAAAAAGTTTTTGTTTTATCGTTGGGTGCAAAGTTCTATAATTTGTAAATATAATCTAAATAGTCATAAGAGAGGCAGATTTTATCCAACTCCAAGAAATCATAGTTTGTTATACACACCTATTACATGCACAACAACAACAACAAACCAAATTTTAGTTTGGAATGAATTTGAAACATTCTATGTTTTGATCATTTCTTCACAACAATTTGAGAGTTATGCATTAAAAACATATCCTAACTTGTCCTACTTCCTTGAGAACTAGGCAAAGTACACAAAAGTTTAATTTTGTACCTCTTGTAGGGTTAGATAGGACACCCCCAACGTGTTGGAGGTTGGGACTAAAGGGATTTAAATCATGATGATCGATGTGCCTTGTAGGAAGCGAACTAGATTATAGGACCAACCAAGTTGAAACCAAGAGAATGTTCCACCATCTTTTGGCAAGAATTAGGCAAAAAACAAAAAAAAAGTTAATAGATGTAATCCTCTATTCACTAAAGGAAAATGGACCAATGAACAATTGGAGGAGGCCATGGATGTAGTGGAAAATGGGACAATATTTTTGAAGAGGGCAAATAGGTAGTGGAACATAATTCTAACTTCATTTTTTAATCACTTGTATGGTAAAACAAGGACAAGGAAACCTGGACCTACAAGCATACTAACACTAGAGGAAGATCAAGTTGTGGTTGCTTGGGTTTTGTCTATGTAGGAAGTTGGGATGTTAATTAACTTGCAATAATTAAAAATGAAAATGAAACTCTAAAACAGACAAGGCCAACACCTTTTCGAGAAGGAGTACCAAAGAATTCCTAGTGGTATTGGTTCAAAAGGAGGCATTCTAAGCTTAACATTCATCAAGCTAAAAGACTAGATGTAAGCCAAGCACAAGGATTGATAATTCAATCATGCCAGAACTTCTACCAAAATTTACAATCCTTTTACAACAAACGCAACTATGCTACAGATTACATCTGGAATTCTGATGAAACAAGCATCCAAGCAGGAAGACAATCATGAGCAACGGTTTTGGCAAAATGAGGTTCACAACAGGTCTACAACACTATACCAAAATCTAGGAAATGGTTAATTATTAGTTGTGTTGTTAATGTTGCAGGAACAACATTGCTAGGATTTTACATATTCAAAGGAGAAAGGATACATGATGACTACATACAACTCTACAAACCAAGAACTTATATGGCTATGCAATCAAAAACATGGATGATTAGCTTTCTTTTCAAAAAGTTTTTACCTTTTTTCAAAAGGTTTATACCATGTGAAATATCCCTAACAAATAGGCACCTACTCATCTTGGATGGGCATGGATCCCATGTGACCCTTGAAGTAATGAAAAAACTAAAAAGTTTAGGCCCAACATGATTACTTTACCTTCATATACATCTCATGCACTTTAACCTTTGGATGTGGCTTATTTTAAGCCTTTCAAAACTACTTTCAGAAAGGAAAGAAACATAACAATGGTTAAGAGGAACTATACAAAACCAAACAAGGTAACATTAGCAAGTTGTGTAAACAAAGCCCTAGACCAAACACTTACAAGAAAAACTATCATGTCAAGGTTCAAAGGTACAAGGATTTCACCATTGAACCCTAAGACCATGGATGTAAAAATTAGCCTTAGTACTATATACACATTACAAAATTAAGCCAAGGAGGAAAAACAGTCAAAATAAGAGGATGGTGAAAAGGAATGGACAGAACATATACTTGCAAAAGAACTCATCAACATAGGTTCCAAAGCAGAAGTTACAACTGTTGGTCTATCTAAATATCAACCTAGGTATTATGTGAACATGCCCAAAATTCCTACATCACTAACCATGCATTTGAAAACATGGTGGAAAATTTGGAGCAGCCTTCATTAGATGAAGCTACATAATTTTAAAATCCTAAAAATTCAATTCAAGTGGCATTAGCAAAAGGTTCTTGTGATTTGTTATCATTGCCACATTTGTTTGTAAAAAGGACCAAAGGAAGAAAACCATTAATAGATTATTCTCAAAATCATGTTGTGACTTTAGAAGAATATTTATGTGACAAAAGGCAATGGATAGGGAGGCAATAGAACAAATTAGAAAAAACAGAAGGAAAGAAAGACAAGAAAAGCAAGCAAGAAAAACACTTATAGTGTTGACTATAGCTAAAAGACTAGCTATAAAGGAACTTGCAAAATAGTAAAGAGCAAATTTCAGTGTAGCTTGGTCATCCTTAGCAATGAAAGAAGCAAGAGATAGATTTCATTACAAGTTCAAGGTGGGTCTATGAGCTCACCCCTGTGGATATAGGGGTGTGAATCTTGTTCAACAACCAAAGTGTAAAAACAAGCTCAACAACAAGCCATGGTTTGAATGCGAGCTAGAAGGGGAGTTGCACCATCCCTATAACAACCTCAAACATACAACTAAAGTTAGAATGGGTGGAGAGAGGGGGGGGGGGGGTTTGCTACTCAATGAAATAGAACAAAATAAAATAAGGTGATAATGAATATTAGGGGGTCGAATTAAGCATGAATAAGAAGATTAAGAGGAGCACATGTTATTGAAGGTGAACAAGGAATAGGTGCTAAGGATTAGGAAGAAAGGAATAATAGTTATTGAGGATGAACAAGGGGAAGAAAACTACTACTGAAGATCAAGAATAAGAAAACATCAACTATTGGGAATGAATAAGGGGAGGAAAACTATTGCTCAAGATGAAAAAAAAAACAATATGAAGAAGAATAAAACAATTGTACTATTGGGAATGAACAAGGGGAGGTGAACTATTGCTAAGGATCAAGAAAAAAAGATCAACTACAACAATAGTTGTTGGGGATGAATAAGAAAAAAAATATTATTAAGGATAAAGAAAAAGAGAATTTAACAATTACTAGGGGCAAACAAGAACAAGAGCTATTATTGAAGATGAAAAAGAAGAGAGTAGCTACGGTAACAATTATTAAGGATGAACAAGAAAAGAAATATTATTGAGGATCAAAAAGAGAGCAACAATAACATCTACTAAGGATGAACAAGAAAAAAAACTATTGTTGAGGATTAAGAAAAAAAAAGCAACAATGGTAGCTACTACTAGGGATGAACAAGAAAAAGAACTACTATTGAAGATGGAAAAAAAAGAACAATTGCAGTAATGAAGCTATTGTGAATGAAAAGAAAAGGAGCTGCTACTAAAGATCAAAAAGAAAAAAGTAGCTACATCAACAACAATAGTTATTAGGGATGAACAAGAAAAAGAACTACTATTGAAAAGGGGGGGGAAAAAAAGTTGTAGCAATACAACTGTTACGAATGAAGAAGAAAAAGAACTATTTTTGAGGATCAAGAAAAAGAGAACAATTATAACAGCTACTGCTACAAATGAACAAGAAAAAGAGTTATTGCTAAAGATAAAAAATAAGAGAGTTGTTGCGGATGAACAAGAAAAAAACTACTTTTGAAGATTAAAAAAAAAAAGATTAACAATTGTTGTAGCTATTGGGGATGAAAAAAGGGAGGATCAATTGTTGATGGGATCAACAAAAAGAAAACAACAATTATTTGGGATGATTAAAGGGAAGAGCAATTATTGCTACTGAGGATCAATAAGAGGAGAAAAATAACTACAGTAGAGAAATAATAAAGAAATCAAAAGGAGGGTGAAAGCACACTAAGGGTGAACCACTTTTGTTCAAAAAGGGTGTTGTATAACAAGTATTATAGTACACAATAAGTTAAAATCTTGATCACATTCTTTGGTTAACCTAAACACAAGAAAAAAAACTTTAGAATTTGCAGAATAACATTTTGGAACTCAAAATTCATTTTGAGTCAAAATTAGTTTTGACCCAACGGTTAGAAGAGGAGGATTAAATAAAATCAATGTACACAAACTATATAACTTATAATTTCTCAATAGCCAGAGGGCCTCATATTTGTGATTCATGAAACATTACCAAACAAAAAGAAATTGAAAAAATAATGCGATGCCTATCTATAAAATCTCCTCCTCTTTGATATGGTAGTGGTTTTTTCTTGAAAGGAAAATATTATTATGCATTCATTGGTAAAAAAAAGCAAAAAAACACATTTTTTGAATGGAATTCCATCCAAAAGTTTTAAATTTCTAAATTTTTATAAATTTAATTAATGTATATCAATATCATGCACCATAAAAAAATTCACCCTAGAATTCCACAACCTTGCTAAATTTTCAAACTTTAGTTCTTCAACAACCCACCCCTAAGAAGCCACCAACCTTTACTTGGATCTCTAAGACAATAGATTATTATTTTGAAGCTACTAGAATTTCTTTCTCTATAGAAGAGGACTTTATAGGGGTGGGGGGATTTGAATTTTTTGCAAGTTTCATAAACAAAAGAGGATGAAGAATCCCAACTCTCTAGTTTCAAATTTAGAGAATTTAGAGCCATAAAAGCCTTAAAAGAAAGGATATTGCACATTAGAACTTCCTTACATTTTTTGGGAAGTTGTCAAGTTCCAAATACCTTTCAGTACAAAAACAAGGAGATGTAGGATGTTCCTTGTCTTCATTTTTCAAATTTTGATGAAGAAGGCAAGAAGTTTTATTTAACCTTAAAACACACCTCATTGGGTAAACTTAAAGCAGTTTTAATAACCCAACTTTTGATAGTTGAAGGCACACAAGCATGGACAAAGGAGGAAGCAAAGGAATTAATGGTCAATGAGACATCTTTACCATTACGAAAGGTAATGGTAAATGCTCACAACCATAACAACCCCCTTGAAGCAATGGGAAGATGTAATTTGGTACTACAAATGGGTAGAATTAGATGCAAAATCTAGCCACTATATATGCATTGCTTTTATCCCAATTAAAGCAGTTAACTTAGTTTTGCAATTAAAACAATGGATAATTCATGGGATATAACTAATGAAAACATTCATTGCCAAATGTTGTCACAAATGACAAAAATGGGAAAGCTAAATTTGATTGAAGACATTCTTTTTTTATTGGCCTTCATAAGTTTTCTAGGAGAAAACTTGATAGACCCGGACCCTTTTCCTCCTAAACCCAATAACAAAAAAAGAAAGGACCTTCATCAATTTCGAGAAATGACAAACAATGAAAGACATGCCCTCAATCCATCAACCTATGAAGATTGAGCAACTGGTAATAACATCTTTCAACTATCACAATTTAGGGCAAGGAGTTCAAGGAATGCACAAAAAGTGCGAAATCTGGTATTTTTTTCATAAGCAAAATCTTCATCCAGAAATCATTATTTTCCAAAAACACCACATGAGCTTGGAGGACTACTAGCACAAATCAGAACAAGTGCAATATAAAGGTGGGTTCAACTATTGGAACAATGCATTATACATAACCCAAGGAGGGAGATTTTAAAAAGGCATGTGAATATTAGTCTTTTAGAAACTAACCCCACATGCAGGGGATTCAGAAGTCTTCATAGAAGATCGAACCCAATTTGTCACATTAAACATTCATGGGCAAAGGATTGGCATACTTAACATTTATGCAAATAATAATTCAACCCAAAGAACTTAGCTTTGGAACCATTTTTTGCAGTGTTAGTTCCTAGTAGCAAATTGGATAATTATAAGTGATTTCAATATGGTGGAACGATTAGAAGATAAAAGCCAAAAAAATTTAAGCACATCACTGGGGAAGAAAGAAGCAGATGCATGGAATAAATTAGTTATGTTTCTAAGGGTAGTAGATACAATTCTCCTTGATGAATTTCAAAAGAGAGGTCCAGAAAGCTTCACATGGAATAAGAAGAATCCCTTAGTTGCATGGTCAAGATTGGATTGCTTCTATGTGAATTCTTCAATCCAAGTTCAAGGGGGTACACATAGAATATGACCCACAATGGGTCATGTTTCAAACCATGCCCCAATTTTCCTCCAAATTTATTTCAAGAAATCAAGAAAGCTTAATCACATCCCCTTCAATCTTTATTTGATTCATAATGACATTTGTAAGCAACAATTTGTGAATTCATGGAAGGAGTCAATTGAAGACTCTTTAAAATCTTAGATAGGAGTAGTGGAGGCTTTGAGAAAGTCAAAAGATCTCAGTGATCAACTTTGTAATGAAAAAAAGATGAATTTTGGTCACCATCATAAAGCCTAAACAACCTTCACAATGACCAAAATTGATTTTAGTTGCGAACATGAACCCAAAACAAGCTTCAAAATTATTAAAATTGATTTTGATTACCATCTTGAAACTTAAACACACTTTAAGGTGTAAACACATTTCATGGTGTAAACATACTTCAAGGTGACTAAAATTGATTTTAATCGCCATCTACAACCTTAAACACACTTCAAGGTGATCGAAATTGATTTTGGTCACCATTTTGAACCCTAAACACAATTCAAGGCAACCAAATTTGATTTTAGTAACTATCTTGAACCCTAAACACCATGAAAGCGACTACAATTAATTTGAATCACCATAGTGTGGCTAGAATGGTGACTTATATTTTTGGCCATTAGGTGGCTAGAATGACCTTGACTGATCTTGGCCATTCAATGACTACCAAATTTGATTTTGGTCACCATCTTTTGTATGTAAGGGGTTTGAAAATGCAATTTGAAATCATAGTTTAAGAACTTTCTTCTTTGACATGTATGGCTTAGATAATCAATGTGATACACTAGGAAAAAAACATTTGGTCCTTGCAAAAATTGGGTTATCCAAATGTGTTTTAAGGATAACCAACCATGTCAAGCAATCAAGATGAGGGCATGAAACAAGACCAAGCCGAATTGAACATCGCACTTGATGATAATCACAATCACAATGACACCATGATTACATGGGATTACAAGCGAGCAAATATCAAGTATTTCCAAGGCTATAAAAAGGGAAAATATCATGTGGATATCATTTAATTACCAAAGAACTTGTTCTACAAAAAAATCCCATTGACCTTTTATGCAATAGTGAACAATTCGTGAAGGGGAAAAAATGTTCATAGCTTGGGATTACAAAGGTGTGGATGTCAAATATTTGTCGTGTGTGTTTGAAGGCATATATGTTTTGGATGTTGTTAATATGCCAAAATATTTGTTATACAAAAACATCCACAAAAACTTCATGCTTATCGCACATGATTACTTAAATAAAATTCAACAATAGATAAGAATAATGTCCATGATAAAAGTGCATAATTTGGTTAAGAATGTAAAAATGCACAATTTTGTGAATAAAGGATTGTGGTATTCCCCCACAAGTTGATATAAAAAGTTGTACACCTTACCCATGAATTGTTTTTGAACCTTTAGACATATTTATGGGTGATTTTCACGTATTTAAGCCACTTTCCAAGTTTTGATAAATGATCCCCCTTTCAAAAAGAGGGAACAAAAAAGAGGGGGGGAAATAATGGCTTGCATGGCGATCAAAGCCAAATATATCAATTTGTTCACCATCAGATGGATGTCACATCATTTTGGTTACCGAAACTTTAAATTTTCAATCACTAAGCCTTTTCATTTCCAATTGCCATCAAACTGTTATAATTGATTTTGTCGCCATAAAATTGACGGGATCAACTTAGTTGCCATTAGTTGACTATGATAGTTTTGGGTTGTCAATTGTTTAGAACTAAAAACTGAATGATCATCCAACCATTTGATGGCAATCGAATGAGCATTTGGCCATCCAATGGCAACCAAATTGGGTTGGGAATGTACGAGGTTCAAAAAATGAATCTTGGTTTCATTTTTTTGCTATCTTTTTTGCCCTTTGAGTTTTGTGTTTTTGGTTGCACCCTTACAACCATTACTTAAAACCTCAAGTGACCTAAAGAGTTGAAACCTTGGATACATGGGTGGTTTTGCCATCCCTTTCACAAAAGTATGAAAAACTTAATCTTTGACTTTTTGAAAATCTAGTTGTTCATGTAACAATTAATGCTTGGAAGGTTTTAAGGTTTTTTGGGCATCCCAAATTAAAATGATGTCTCAACAACCTTCAAAGGGACAATTTGACCTTAAACCACAAAACCCTTTTATCTCATACATCTAATTGATCCATATGGAAGGCCTTTTAATGTGCCATCATAAACCATGTAGAAATGAAGGGCATACAAAAAGTTCAAGGGTGAAAGCATTTCATCAACTCATTTTCAAAAGCCATAAAGGCTTGTGGCAGATGACCTTAAACACATTTCCATGTGATGATTCCAAGAAATTGTCTTGGAGTTTCTCAAGGAACATACGATGGCCTACTTTGATTTCAGTTTTGTTAGCTTCAACAAACATCCATTTTAGATGAGTACACAAATAATTCATGGAGTCAAAATTTGTAATGGAACAAAAAAATTCCCTAGAATACATAAGTTGCAAAATTTTCCAATGTTTCTTGAATAGCTTGAATGCAAGGTTAAGGACACAATGTCAAATTTGATGGAATGGTTTAACGACTTTTATTCAACAAAAGACAAGACAAATTGGATTGTGGAGGTGGTGGAATTGTGGGATACGGTGACATGGTGGGCCAAATTTAGCACGAATTTCTTGAAAAAGAAGGCACAATTGGGACCGTGGATGGAAAAAATAGTTCGAAATCTTCTTCCCCAAATAGAAAGTTAGGGCATCCTACAAATTCCAAGCACAACAAATGTGCTCCTTTTGTTGGGTATGGACAATCAAGGTGGTTATGATGTGGTATGTAAGGTGTGAATTGAAAGGTTCAATTTCATTCCAAGCAATGGTTGGTGGGGAAGGCATCCAAAATAGATGATAAACAAGAAATGCACAAATGACATTCCATAAAAACGTTGGCTTACCCATGTGAACATCCAAGGGTCATCAAATTCCTTACCATCCATTCAAAAATATGGAGGCTTACACATTGTGGTGGAATGGGGGCAAGCTTCGAAAAATGTTGGATTATAACATGAAATATTCACCCCCTATGGATAATCGAATGTTATTGCACAAAAGGAGGCCTCATATGGAAGGGCAAAAACAACTTGTCACGTTTAGACAAAATCATGTGAAGAATATGGCATGGGCATTCATGAACATCATGAATGCAATTCACCATGTTGGGCACTAATTAACTTAACCTAGTTCAGGTTAAACCTAGGTAGGCCAATTAGTGAAGTTTTGGAGTTTTTAATTAAAGGTTCATGAAGCAGTGTAATAGGAGGATCTTACCTAGGATGGACTGCTATGGATGGGTAACCTAGACAAGATACGATGGGGGAGGATAAGATCATAGATTAAATTAAAACATGGTTTTCGTGTTCTAGCCTAGGCTAGGTAAGGGGTTGTGGATATGGTGGTTGAGGCTTCTAAAAAGATGCTAGATATTTGGGCTAGGTTAAGACAATAACTTTCTTTTATCATACAACTTGTTGACCACCTTCATTTTTTTGAATGACGAGTGGGGTGTGAGGTAGTGGGAGGGGAGTGAAGAATGATGATGAGTAGTGTGAAAGCTTTAGAAACTAGGTATGTCTTGAGGAGGTAAAAATGCAAGAGGAGGTTGTTGCATCATGAGAGGGTGGATTAACCAAACACATCTAGCCCAGTAATAGAAGGACTTGGAGTGGAAACATCAATGGTGGTGTTGGTGACTATCAAGGCAATTTTGGTGGGCATTTTACTCAAGGGCGAAGGTGGGAAAGGTCCATGGATCTTGAGTTGGACTTGCTAGAAAAAAAGGATGAAAAGGTAGAAGAAGGGGTTGGCCTTTCAAGAAAGCAAAGGTCTGCCCCTTGGAGTAAGGTAGAGAAAGATAGGAAGAAACTTAGTCTCAAAGAGTAGGGAGGATTCATGTTGTTAACAAGGTTGTGAGTAGAGGTAGGATAGAAATGAAAAGTTGCTAGTAGATAAGATAGTGTTATTTCAAGTAACATAGGAGTTTGGTGGAGAGGAGATCCACATTAGGGACTAAACGAACCCATATAACTTTCTTTTCTTTTTGATGTGTGAAGTTATATTTTTAAAAATACTATTTCCAGTTGCTATAGGTTGTATGTGTGAGGTCTTGGTTATGAATTGTTGGTTTTAAGGTTGTGGTTAATTATAGCAAGAGAAGAAGATAGTGTAGAAGTAGGAAGGGTAGTTGTTGTTTGGTTCATACAAGGTAGGAGAAAGATATTTTGCTTATAAGGAGGTATAGAGAAAAAGAAGAAGCGTAAGTCCTAGTTAGCGATGATTTATTGGATTAAGGTTAGGTTTGATACAACAAGGGTAAGAGGTTAGTGTAGTGAATAGAAGAGGGACTACTGTCTAGATTAAATAAGGTATGGGAAGGGTAATAATATCTAGAAAGGAAGGAAGAAGTGCAAATCTTAGTCAATTGTGATTCACTAGATTAGGGCTAGGTTTAATATAACAAGGGTAAAAGGTTAGTACTGTGAGTAGGAAAGGGACTACTATTTGGGTTAAACAAGGTAGTAGAAAGAGAACTATATCCAAAGAAAGAAAAAGAGAAAGAAAGTGTGGGAAGAGGGGGTTGAGTTCCTGCTATGACACCCTTTTGGATGTCCTCCACAGGGTAGGGGGGAGTGGGCTAGATTAAAGTTGTTAGGACAAGCTAATTTTATGCCTAACACACCATAGTGGAATTTTGTTCAATGATTTGTTGAAGGATAACATCATGTTGCATTTTATGCCCAACAACCCATATGTTGTGTACATTGTATGTGTGATTGGGGTGAAAATAGACATTTGCAAGAGGTGATTCATTTATATATGGTTTTTCAAAGGAATAGGATGCCATTAATGCAAAGAAAATGTGTTGATGGGTGGCCCCATAATTGTTTTTTATTCATGGCAAGTTTAAAATTACAAATTCCCCTTAGCATATGGTGAAACAATAGTGGACAAGTATAAGGTTTGAGGCATATTTAGTGGGCAAGCTTGCAAATGTCATATGGGTTGAAAATTGGGATGAAAAATATTTTTTGGACAATTCAACCAAAATGTCATTTGCTACGATGATTCATGATATGTACAAGGTGAATCCAAAAACATGAAGAACCGTCTAGCATGTCATGAGCTTGTTGGCATTCAACCTTGTTGTGAAATTCTTTTGAAAGTTGAAAAAATTATCAATGGGTTTAAACATAAAAAGTATGGAGTTTATAAAAATTCTATATTTTGTCTTATAAATTATAATTTTTTCATGGTGATGCATGAAAGCTTGTGAAAGGCATACTCATGGATGAGAAGGTTGACAAAATTAGGAGTGACAAAAGCACAAACTATGCAATTCTAGTATGGGATTTTGGACAAAGAACTTAAGTGATGGGTGCAAGATGTTATATTAATTTAGTTTGCGCAACCCACATTGGTAATGTGTTTCAATTGTTAAAACACATCAAATTATACATGGTGAAGGAACATGTAATGATTTTTGGATTCAATAATGACAACTTGAAGAACATTTCAACATCATTGATTCAAATGTCATGTGGTTGTTAAACACAAAATTAACACATCCCTAACATGTTACCTTGAGTCACTCCCCCTTGCCCCTTGAAGAACATCCAAGAGGTGTCACAGTTAAGTAATCACCCTTCTACCCCTTTCGTAGATATTTCATTATGGTCACAAATTCATTTCATTAACCAACTAACTCTTTTATTCCCAAGACCTTTATGTTCAATCCAATAACACCATTAAAGTAAAACCTATAAGAAAAAGTTGTAGCCAAGTTACCTAAGGCATCTCCACCTTTACCATTTGCTTAAAATAATCTATCCAACTTAATGTAAGGGCCTAGCCCCAGTGATGGGCATGACCCCTTGGACACCTGGCCGATCCCATAGCTAGCCGCAATTTTTCGAGCGTCATCAGCCGTGGCTAGTCGATCCACCTTTGCACAGCTAGCTATAGCCAGCCGGTCACTTTCCGAGTTGAGCCGTGGCCGCCGCACAGTCGCGACCACGCATTTGAGAAGTCAGAGAAGTGAAAACTGAGAAACAATTCTGGTAACTGGATGTATTTATTTCGCGATGTTCGACCGCATGAACAGCAGCGTGTCGATTGTGTTCGGGCTTAACTGGTTGCGCTTGTGAGTCAGGGTATTGCAAGCGTCGTTGAAGTTGCACTCGCTCTTGGCAGACGCTGCTGGGTACGCCAGCACACAAGGCGCGGCACGAGCCAGGATCGGGAATGCTGCGGTGCGGCCGCGCCACCATGACAACAGGCCATTGCTCGGCGTATTGTTCTCGATCTACTTCTTCTCGTTCGGCGTCAATTTGAGTGTCATGTAATCCAGTAGCTCCTTATCGATCGCGACACGTGTGGCCGACTGCTCTTGAGCGACGTCATCTTCGCTGTCGACATCGCTTTCATCATCGCTGCATATAGATGGACCAACTTCGGAACGAATCACCGTTTTACGTTTCTTGGACTTGCTGCCCTGCCTGTTGCTAATCAATCGGCGTGATGCCGACACATGCGTCCTTCTAGGACCCACCTTGAGCATCAGCGCCGCCAGATCCGACCTCCCTTGCGTTACCTGAGTCTCGTTCATACCCATTCTATGTAGGCGATGTTTCTGTCGCGGATCAAGCAGTGCCGTGACGATGTGGAACGGTTCCAAGATGAACTTTTGCAGGATCTGCTCGCGAATGCGTCGTTTGATGGCAATGATATCATCAGAATCCGGCGGCAACTCGACTTCGACGCCGTTGTCGTCCTTTTGCATTACTATTTCCTTAACCAGCTCGCAATGACTAAGTAGCTTTTGGCGCCAAAATGCCACCAAGTGCAGCGTCGGCTTCTTGAACGCCTCGAGTGCCAGTGTCCCCTGCTTGAAGACGTAAAGGAAGCGCACCAACTCGGAGTTCAGTTCCCCATCGAAGCACGCGATGAATTGTGGTCGCTTCCACACCTTGAAAGTGTCCATTAGCTCGGATAGGCGATCCTTGCCTTCGAATGAGTTCAACATTATGTAGAAGCCGTACTAGCGCGTCACGATCTCCTGTTGTAGTTTGGGCGAGATGTTCTTGTGAAAGCCGCCCTGCTTTGCCGCCATAACCGCCTTTTTGCAATTGGTGATTTGGTTAAAGACGAGCGACGCTTCCTCTTCGAATTCGTAGAATGCCGGCAACCAAACGCCATTGATTTCACGCGTGCGCTTCTTCAGCACGTAGGAGATGCACGTGTCAACCTTGTGATCGACGCACGAGATGCACGTGTATTCGGACTCCAATCCTCCCGCCCCGCCGTTGTTGGATGCATTGTCCGTGTTGACAACGATTAGGTCCGTGCGTATCTCTTCGTCCAACGTGATAAATGGCTCAATGATATCGTTGAAGTTGGCCAGGATGTTTGGCGCGGTGTGCAACTCGCCATCGAACTCGCAGACTGCCAGGGTGCGGTCGTGTAATCGAAAGTACTTGTCAATACGGTGTAGCGTGACGGAAATGTACGACTTTTTGGATTAGTCGTCCGTCCACAGGTCGGTGGTCGCGCCCATCATCAGATCGTCAGCGACATGGTCCTTGCAGTCCTTTAGCAACGACTCGAAGGCCGAATCCTTGCGTGATTGACAATTTCGTCTGACAGTTGTTCGATCGCAGAGGATATCGTCAACGAAAAATGGGGTCTTCGACTCAAACCCAATGTCCAGAGCTTGTTGGATGACGCCACGAAATCCAGCGCCGCTCACGGTGTAAAACGACTGCAAATCGAAAGCACACATATCCGACAACACGTTCAGCATTTTTTTCTTCTGATGCGAGTTGGGCGTACCGTGCTTAACGAAGTGCAGGATGCCACTCGCAATCGTGGCTATTGTTATTTTCGACGAACATTTGTGATTGACCAGCGAACTCGTGCTGTTGCCTTTGGAGTAGGCGTACACGTCTTTACAGTTGTTGCATGCCGTGAAGAACACGTGGTCATTGCGGTCGTTTTTTACCATCACCAACTCGTTGGATTCTTTGTCAGCGATCCAAGAAAATTTTGTCCAGCAACCGGCGGTCGACGATAGCATAGGACCCATAATCGAAACCCTTTTTTGGGTTGGAGCGATCATTACATGTTTTGGCATTTTGCCGTTCAGAGACTCCACGAGCTGCTTCTTCGTCTCATGCATTCCATTTGACGGTTGCGCCAATGCCATACTGGACATCGCGAACATAGCCACATCGAGACCCACTCTAGCAAACAAACGCGCTGCCAAGATGATTGGCCAGGAATGTGTGCAGAAGTCCACACGAGCCGCGCTAGTTGCACTCGCCAGTCACTTTGAACTTGGAAGCTGCCCCGGGGCAAGACGTCTCATGACGGCTACTTTAACGTACGGCTGGCTGCTACTCGCGACCGCTCAGCCACAGTCGTAGCTAGCCGCATAATTATTAATACGTGCAGTTGGCCGCACCCACCGAATGTCACAGATCTTGGCCACAGCTAGCCACACCTACGGCCAGCCGCGGCTACATCGCTGGCCACGGCTACGGCCAGCCGATGCCCATCACTACCTAGCCTTCTACCTAATATAATTTCCTCTCACCTCTTGTAATTTATATCCTATCCTGCCCTTGTTTAATCTAAACAATAACCTCTTTCCTTGTTCACAACCTTGTTCCTTTATTCATGTTATAATTAACCATAGCCCTCAACCAATGAATTACATCAAAGGAGTTCACACAACATGCATTAAATAAAACAAAATGTTTTTCAAATCAAATCTTCACACATCAAAAGAAAAAATGGTAGTTACATTAGAGTTTTTAATCCTTAATTATTGATTTTTTATTCCAACCAAGCTTCTACCCATGCCTTGAAAAACCCACTCTCCTTCCTATGAGTAGTCCTACCTTCCTTTTCTTTCTTTTTTCTTTATTTACTCTCCACTCCTACCCACACTAACAACCACTACCTATTCAAGCTCCTTGAAACTGATCCTTTTTTTTCCTATTTCCTTCGTTGTCACACAAGAGGGCATACCTTCTATTTCACTGATAGGTCAGACCCCCTCCTTTGCCACTCCTCCTTTTTTATTCCTACCTTACTAAGCTTAGCACCAATTTTCTATACCTCTTCCTCAATTCACCTTTGAATGGAACAAGGCTTGGAGACCTCCCATGAACAACCACCACCACCAACTATTGATGCCTCCACCTTCATTTCAACTATGTTGCTTGGTTGGGTGCATTTTGAAAGCTAACCTTTTTATGATGCAACAACCCCTTCACATTACCTTGCCTCTTCATGATACGCTTAACCCCCTTAACTGACCAAATTTCATAGCTTCATCATCACTCTTCATTCCCTCCCACTTCCTCACACAATACTCATCAATTAGAAGGTGGAAAGGTGATCAACAATGCCTTCCCCCCTTTTAGCTTCAGGAAGAAGTCATTATTGTTGTCTTGACCTAAACTTAATTCTTAGCACATTCCTAGAAACCACCTCTACCATACCCGTACTTCCCTATTCGGCATTGAATTGATCTAAATGAAGACAAAATATTCATGCCTTAACCTAATTTAATTAACCTACCTCCCACCTTACCTTATCCAGGCCACCCACCCCCATTTGGGATAAAATCAAACCTACTATCCTATCCCATGAACCTTGGGTTAACCCCAAAACTTCATGAACCGATTTACACATGTTTAACCAAAACTATGTTAAGTTAATTAGGACCCAATAGTGGTCAGCCAAATAATGTCATGTCACAAGAAAACCAAGGGGACCAAACCAAAACAAAGTGGTGCATACGTGTTCATCATATTCCATTGAACAAGGTGGAGAGGAAAGTTTTTGGAGATGTGGTGGGTTTGATTAGAAAAATCATTGTCCCAATCCACCTCAAGCCACCACCTCCAAGTGTAACTTTGGCCAACCATGTTCCCATTATAAAGTTTGTGGGCATGACGTGAATCATTGTTTTACCTTACATTTGGAATTTCAACAAGGTTAATCACAAATGACCAATGTTGAAAAAAAATAGGGTTTTAAAAAAGGCTAGAAAGGGAAGGGTGTGACCAATAAAGGGTCGACCACCAAGCCAACTCTAAGTCAACCCAACACCATGCCTACTAGAGGCACTACTAATGAACATGGTAGCATAGGTGAAATCAAATTTGCATGTTTTGGGCAAAGCTAAGGAGTGAGAAAACTCATTGTCCTTTAGTTCAAATGTTGACCTAGGATATTGTTGCATATTCAAATTTTTAAGCCTATTGGCTATAGATGAGGTGATGTTAGATGTTTCATGAGACAACATGTTTTAGGTAGTTGGTAGAAACCATGTTATGGTGACAAAAATGAATGTGTGAACATTGGAACCACAAGTTGTTACCAAAAGGTTGGATCCTTAATGTGGAAAGATTCTACACAAAATTCACCTACCATAGTCATTTGTGTTGGTGGATATAATTTCCAACCCTATTAAGGTGTCAACTTTTGGTAATGTGTTGATGGTGTCAAAGAGGATGCACGGTTCCACTCATGGATCAAAGACACCAAGTAGTTTGCTAAGGGTGGCAATAGCGATGTATGGGCCACCATTTTTGTACACTTGTAAATCCCAACAAACTTGCCCAATGGGTGCGGAGCCCGATCAATGGGAGAGCATTGTCTATCACATCCAACACAATGGAGTTTCTTGTTTCCAATCCTAGCCCATGAACATGGCAAATGAGGCAATATAAGACGAAAGACTATTTAAATTTAACCACCTAGGCCATTTATTAAAATTGACCAATCAAGAATAATCATTTTATGCCGCAATGTCTGGATTGCATGTAGTGCAAGCCCAAACCAACATACAAATGTTTTAGGAATACTTCATCTTACATTTATTGTCCAGGCCACCATGGAGCTGCTCTAAAGGTAAAGGTCACTACCAACATAGATGCTGGTTCATCCTGGCTGTCGTCCCATGTGGATAAGGATTTCATCAATGTGTTTCAATGGTGGAGACACGAGTTATGCTCTAAAACAAGCCTTGTGGACCTCTTGGCGTGTTCCAGCTTTCACTTGGTATTCATGAGGTGGCCAACCATTGAGTAACTTTAAGACGGTAATGAAATGCCTTCCACTCATCCGGCTCCCCATTCTACCTTTCCAATGGTTTGGCTTACCCAAAGCTTTCCAGGAAGCCGATGTTTTGATTCAAGTGTGGCCTGATGCTAGCTCGTTATGCTCAAAACCTACATATAAGCACAATTCCTCATCACTCATGTATGCCAATCAAAGAAACTTCAATCAGCAACAGAACAAATCATTTTCAAATTTCTCACCAACCCATGTATACTACAACATACCACTTTCTAGGTTTCCAGAAGCCTTGCTAAAGATTCGGGGCCAGGGAGTGATGATTTTTTCCGAGTGAGATTTCACCAACTGGCAAATCTAAAAATGAAAAAAATGTGAAAAGTGGGGTTGGAGGGTTTCAATCCCCAAATATTTGTAAAGAATATAAAAAGAAATCACCAGATTTTTATAGTAGGTTCTAGTAGGTAGCCAACAATGTAGAAGGATGCCTAAATTTTTTTGGCTAAATCTTCTTATGGATGATCACCACTTTTGGCTACATCACAAAATTGCAAAAATACCAAACAGGGCTTTGGACACTTGGCTTACTGATGAAGCTGAGAAGAGCACTCTTAGAACTAGGAATATTACAAAAGTTGTGCATCGACTCACTATGAAAGAATCTCAAAGCTAGAGTCATGAATCTGACCTTGGTGACGGCATCTAATAAGGTCATTTATTGCCATTTATTTGCCATTTTAAATGTGCAACATGTGTTTGATTGGGCCACCCAGGCAAATTCTGGACAACTAGTGTGAATGAGCCATGTGAACCACTGTCTTTAATGCCAGTGAGTGGGTAGGCTACTCTTGATTCTGGCTGCTAGTAAAGTTTGGAGTCTGGACCAGTGTTAGCAACTTGGCAAGTTTTCTGGTTTCCAGTCTTAAATCCGGGACTGTGGAACGATGAAAAAAAGCTCTTGAACACAGGTTTACGTTTGTTTAGATAAGCAAGTTAATTTTTTTTAAAAAGTTGACAATTAGGCATAATTGTATAACTACTTATTAAACTTAGTTAGTTCTAGAACTTTGTAACTATATACATCTTTTAAAATTTTGCAACTTTGTACCTACACCATCTTTTGCATTGGGGGATTGCATAATATGTACATGAAACTAGACCTAGTTTCTGAAGTGAGCTTGCAAAGTTGTGCCATAATCAGAACCATAAGGTTTTAAATTTAAAAAAACCGAGCGCAACACTTGGAGAACCTGCCACAAATTTTGAAATGTCAAAACTGGGATTGAACATTTTCTTAAAATGGAAGAACTGGCCAACACAGCTTGGGACCTCCCTGGGATCTAGAATCAGCAATATCTTGCCCACTCTCTAGTACAATAAGTTGTTCTCCCATTGGAGTTATCCCTAAAGTCATGACCTGTTGGGCCTGAGTTGTACCCTCATTTGATGCTTCATCGCCTCCTGGCTGTTGTCAGCAAAGTCATGAAATTTTATTAAATGAGGGTATGAAATACTGAGACTCAGGATTAAATGCACCAGGCTCGAGAACATTTACAGTTACAGTACACATAGCAGCAGCAGTAATGGGCTGAAGGCGTTCAGGAAAAGAAAGGACAGGGCAAACTCAGTTTAGCACCAATTTTGCTGCTAAACTGAGTTTCATGCCCCGTTCAAGCCCAGTGTACTTCTTTTTCCTGTTTTTTGAAATCTCATCCCCTATGTGACCAAACAGGGGGTTACGGTGCTGTGTTTTCCTGACTTTGCGGATAACTTTATTTAATCGACTAATTCTCATACTGACTCTGCCATTCAGTACCGATGCCAATCCTGCAGACCTAATCAGCAGGCCTAGCTGATTCTTGTCAACCTAACCAGTTTTTTTTTTTTTTTTTTTTTTTTTTTTTCTTTTTTTTCTTTTTTTTT
>Ga0209611_10004985_pt1 | contig 22489 bp, 10 predicted proteins | sample S1TSphgellanicum_3_FD_187693 | JGI IMG/M metagenome (GOLD analysis project Ga0209611, IMG submission 187693) | Host-associated microbial communities from peat moss isolated from Minnesota, USA - S1T2_Fc - Sphagnum magellanicum MG (SPAdes) (version 2) | ecosystem: Host-associated > Plants > Peat... | reverse complement strand
GGTGTCGTCGACGTTGTCGCAGCACCAGCTGTCTGTGCTCGTTCTTGCTGCATCCGAGTCTTGTTCGTATTCCTTAACGAGAGGCCGACACCCTGCTGCTGCTGCAGCTGCAGCACACATCATATAAGCCGGCAGGCCGCCGCCGGCAACTCGTCGAGCTGCAATCCAGCAGTCTAGTGCTGTGTCTGTCGAAATCCGATGTTTATCAGCAGCCGCATCGAAGATGAATGAGGATGCTATGGGAGAGTCGAATGGGAAATCGTCCTCGTCTACTTGAGCTTGGTCCTCCTGTCTCTCGACATAGCAGCTGGTGGGTTGATCTGTATCTGTTTCATCCGAGTCGCACTGAAACGAGCTCTCGATCTGCAACCGCCCTGAACTAGTCGATTCGGATCTCCTCCTCCAGGACCTCAATCTGGACCACCTAGAGCCAGGTAGCTGATCCGAGCTTCTGTCCGATCTTCCTGAGACGGAGAGCAAGAAATCCTTAGCCAACAGTCGTAAATTATGTCTTCGCCTGGCACTACGTCCATGAGTAGTTGCAGAATTTACATGATTTTGTTGCTTGTTGTTGCGCGGTTGCGGTACTGCTGCTATACATCCTGCGGGTTTTCTACTCTTGGAAGGTTTCTGCACTAACGAGAGATTCCAAGAGCTGCTGTTGGAAGTCCACTGCTCGTGTGCGCCCGGGCAAGGTTTAGGCTGATCCTCCTCCTCATCATGTGCCGCCTGTATGCAAGCTTGCACCACCGGATCTTGCCTTGGATGATTGTGGTACTCATGATCTTGCTCTTCAGGTTGGTGCCAAGCAACCTCGCTGGGTCCTCGACTGGGACCCTCCGCCGCGAGTACAATATCATCGTCGTCTGTACTTCCGTAATCTGTCACGGCATTGATCGCTATTAGGTACTGCGCTAACTGAGACTTGGGTCTCTCGGCCTCGCGTCCCAGAGATCCTTGCAGGCCAAGCCCATGAGGAGCACCACCATCTCCGGCTATCAGAGATTGTCCAGCTCTAGTTGTGAACCCAACTCCAAAAGATCTCTCAGAAGAAGAGGGCGAAGAAACTGGGAAGCTATCTTGCAAGCTTTCGTGAGTGCTCAGGGGCCGCGAAGTGCTTATATAAGCGATTTCTTCCTCCTCCTGCTCATCAAGACTTTCTCTCGAGACACATTCTCGTCTCTTCTGTCCGCTCATCTGCGATAACCTAGATCTCCCCAGGAGCAGCTGCTTAAAGGTTTTGTCGTTTAGAGCTGGAGCATCCCCAGCGGAGCTAGCAGTACTAGCCGAATTGGTCGTCAATGCAGCTTCTCCCATGATCTCAAACACTTGATCAGCATTCAACAGTCCACTATGGGCAGTAGTTCCAGGAGGAGTTTGAGGAGACAATATCCCATGGTTCCAATAGCTGAGAATCCTGGAGGCAGAGCCGTCGCCAGGAGAAGCTGCTGACTGCAACAACATCGACCCATTTATAACGCCAGCTGAAGCAGCGTTTCTAGCTCTTGCTTCTAGTAGTCCTCGAGAATACAACACCGGCACTCCGCTGTGTGCTCTGCTTCGAGCTGCAATGGGACGTGGAGACTTCCCGTGAGCCATGCTGCAACCAGGAGGCCGCTGATCAGCATGTGATCGAGCTGCTCCTGCAACACCCGCCTCACATTTGAAGTGAGCCATTGCAGCAACATGATCAACCACTGCACCATGAGCTGCTGCAGTGCCACTAGCTGGCCGCACACGTGGGAACTTCTCAGAGAGCATGGACGACATAGACGATTGACGGCTAAAGAACGTCAACTCCTGGTCGTCCACAATATGCACCCCCATTAGACTAGCTCTCAAATTGAGCTGCACCAGCCGCGGCTCGTGCAGCTGGGCCGCTGCTGCAGGCCGACCATCGCCCCTGGCGTCGGGAGGAGGAGGAGGAGGAGGAAATTCATCCACCACCTCCTCGTCAAATCCATGCTCGTGATCTTGTCTCACAATAGTATCACGCCCAACTACTGCATACATGATTCGACGATCCGCAGCACCTTCTTCGCCCATCGCAAACCGCCGATCTCTTATACCACAACTTATCCCTTCTCCCCGCTTCATGTCGCGCTAAACCCAAGACCCCAAAAACAAGTCCAAATCCAAAAGAAAACTACCGAAACATCCGAGCAGCACTAGGATCAGGAGCTTCAGATCCCCACCATACTTGTCTCTTCAGACACTCGATCCTATTCTTCGCGGATCCGGTCCAAGTTCTAAAAAGTCTTCTCGATCGATCCGGAACTGCTTCATGAGATCTGACTCCGGAGCTGAAGAAGAGTCTGTCGATCAAGCGAAGCTTGGGAGCTGCTGTGTGCGCCGAAAGGAAAGTGATCCCCGCCAGGAGAAACTTCATTTTATGCTACTATTATAAGTTAAGGACCTAGATTAGCAGCGCTTTTCTGGAAGCGATTCTTTTTTGCTTTTTTGTGCAAAAAAAATTCATGCGAACGAAGGAAGACAGACGTGAATGTTCAGAAGAAATCGAAATTAGCGCGCGCGTGAGCGAGCGTGCGCGATCGATTCGCTAGTTTTGTCAGGAATTGCGGGTTTTGTTGCGCGGCACTCGCGACAGGAAAGCCACCGGCACCACCACCACCACAGACGTCCGTCCGTCAGTCCGTCCGTCCGTCGGTCGTCGAGCAATCGGACGTGATGAGGAGAGAACGAACGACATCCTACCGATGAAACCAAATTGGCCTCGGAAATTTTGTATGAAATTTGACATTAAAACAAATAAACCACTTTTTATTAGATGCATTTTTCCAATGATCTTGTATAATATCTTTTTCTTCCCCCCTTTTCCCCCTTTTTTAATGCATTAAAAAAATAACACAATGGATTTTTATTTTTATTTATTTTTGTCTTTTGTGATTATTAGTAAACCATTCTCTTAGATGCAAATTTCCAATGAATTTTTATGTAATATCTATTTATTATGTCAGACAACCAAATTTTGCTAAATCAAGAATTTTAGATCAATATCCCACCTTTCCCCAAATAATATTACACAAAAATGTTGGGGAAGTAAAAAAAGTTTTGACCAATTAAAAATAATAATTCTTATCTTTTTTGCATTTTTGAGGCTAATAGCCTAGATCATTTCATTCTTACTATGTTTTGAAAGTTTTTGACCAAAGAATGTCCTCACAAAATAGAGAGAAAAAAACCAATCAAAACAACAACTAATAACAAATTAAAGAATAATATTTACTATTTATGCTTCATGTTTCCAATAGAAAGCTACTCATGTCAATGATGTGTTTTTTTTTACATATCTAAAAAATATCATAAATGATGGTTTTAGCAATTTTAATGCTTCCAAAAATAGTTTCAACTACTTATTTTCCTTTGAATTCAAAGAATTACGAATTCTTTTAGTTTTTTTTTTTTTTTTGGGTGCAAAAATTTAATACTATAGGAATTGAAAAGTGGGAAATGTGAAAACATGGATTTAATAAGGTCTGAAAATAATAACAAGGTAATTGCACCACCATTTTGTGGTATGGGAATTTGATCCCAAAATAAATCAAATTCTTACCATTGTCAATGGATGTTGGGAAGGATATCATGCATGCCAAGAAGAGGTAAATCTAAACCTTCAACTGAATTTTCAAAAATAAATTTTGATAGAAATATTTTTAAAATTATTGCTCGTAAGGACACTTTTAAAGACTAGAGTTCGCTAGAGTCTCTTCGAACCTTGAATAAATTCACTTTTAAAGAAAGTCCCTTCTTCGAACCTTGAATAATTTATTTTTTTAAAATACTAATTTAACCATTGTTATAAGCCAAGTGTTTATTATTTAAGAAGGGCTTTTACTCATTAGTTAGACTTTATTTATTACTCTATTATTTTAATATACTTTCTTCCAAGTATGGCCCAATTATTTCAGTAGTTGTTGATTTACAAACAATTTGGCAAAACAAATATGTATGTCTATTCTATCTCTAACATAAGTCTATTATTCATTCATGATTTTTGTTGGACTTGATTTTATAGTCATAGAAACACATTTGGATAATTAAATTTAGGATTTAGTTTAGTAGCATTTAAAAAAAGAACTAATGATCAAACATGGTGAAACTCAAGAGCTATTTGATATAGTTAACACTAGTGTGGCCTGTGCAGTTGGCCCAAGTGTTACCATGTCCTCAACTGATTTTTCCTTCCAAAACCTGGTTTTTTCGGTATTTATTTGAATTTTCAGCGGCAGAAATCACTTAGAAATTATAATCTCCCATATTCTGAATCCAAATCTTACCAAATAAATTCCATTAAATCCTGCCCATCGAGATCTTTCCAACAACACCAAAGGCACATTCCATTTTTTCCGAAATTTTAAACTATGATTTAATTCAATTTTTAGTGAAAAAATCATTCAATATTCAAGAGCTTTTGCACCGCCAAGTCCAAACGTCATGGAACCAAAGCCCATGCACCCCTTGTCATCGAGACCTTTCCAAAGACACCAAGAACACAATCTGAAGCATCTCATAACTAAAAAACAAATCAAAACAAACCACCTTCCTTCATAGATAGATTTCAAAACAATGGGATTCTAGTATACCTTTTGAACTAAGTGGCATAACATAATTATCATCGATTATTATTGAAAATTTGAAATATTCAAATGAGAGCTGTTGGACCCCTCTTTTCCACAAAAAAAAATTATTTTGGCAAGATTTGCCAAATATGATTCATAGGTACGATATTCTGAACACTCATCCTAATACAAACATGTAGTACAAATCTTCAATATATCATGATGGTCTTGATGATCATTTAAAGATAATGCAAGCTTCAAATTGAACAAATTTGATGTTTCTTATTTAGTTTGAATAAGCACCAAACCATGAAGCATCAATCATTCACCTTACATAACACACAATTCTAGTGAAATGACATTACAAAAACCCCTAATTGTTGGTGTTATTTTGCTAACAAATATTTACTCAAAATTCTTTTTTGTGTCACCTTTGGGAGTTTAGATTCATTTAGTTCACATACCCTACCCTCCCTCTTTATGTCCAAGCCTAGGTTTAGGGTTTAAGGTTTATGCCCCATGTCATTCTAAAACCATATAATATCTAATGGAGTTGGATTGTTCAACTCAAGAATGATGTTTTTATTATATGATGTTGAATAAAAACATTTTCAAAAAACATATATGCACATGATGAACTACACATGTTTGTGGGTGGGAAGGCATACACATCATGTGCTTCATTTGTTGTAAATGGGGTTGAGAACCACCCCTTGGTTAGCATGTATGAAGGAGAGAACAAATTCTTAGAAGAGCTACACATTGGAGGCATAGCCAAAAGATTGCCTACAAGATATGATAGAAGCCCACCAAATTTCATGACCAACATGGATCTCTCCTTATATATCTTCTTTTTCTTTCATGTTATGTTGTTCATTAAGATGGAGAACAATGAGTTTTATGATGACCTAAGTTAAGTTCAAAGATTGATTTTCATTTGCAAATCCTCAAAGGCCATGCACTTGTTTTTTTGGGAAAAAGGCATGTAGTTAAAATCTAAACATCAAACAAAAAGATTCACTTTAATCATATGATCAATTTCTTGAATAAAGTATTATTTGTCAAATGAATATTAAACTTTCATCATAGATCATCCATGGATCCAAGCAAAGACCATGATAAACTCCACAAACTCAAAAGTAAGTCCTTGATTTTGGTCTTGAACATCATTTCACCCATCCACTTTGTGTCAACACTAAAAGCTCCTTTCAAATTCTTGCCAAACTCTTCCCTTGTAGTTGCTTCCTCTTTTTCTTTTTGTTCCTATATTACACCTATTAATAATTTGCAAAGTGTCCCCATTGCATAAACATTGAAATCTTTTTCACAAAAAATGAAAATATTTTACCCATAACTTAGGAGTTCAATCAATGTCATAGAAGCAACAAAGACAGGACCAAGTGTGCCACTTTTCTACTTCTTGTGCTTCATTTTATTGACAACATGATTTTGTTCAGTGCTCTTACTTATTTATCTTCATGTACCTTGCATATGCCTCAACCTATGTAAAAAAAAAAGACACATTAGATATGACAATAGAATTTTGTCAATCACTTAATAATGTCCACCAAACATTTCAATCCCAATAGTTGCTTTGCACTAGGTTAAGAGGAATACATCACAAAGAAGTTGGATTTGTATTTTTCTTGTTGGGGAATGAATTGTAACCTAATTTCAAACATCACAAAAAAAAGGGGGGGCATTTGCATTTACATAAAATTTAACCTTACAATAATGGCACTAAGATCTATTTGAATTTACTTGTTTTTTCATGCAATAGTACAAGGATTGTAAGACAAGGTACTTTGGTTCAACATGTGCAATAGAGAAAGGTGGAAAATAAGAATGTCATCTACATGCAACATTTTTTGCATTATTCATATGCAAGCCCCATATTAGTAAGCCAAATGTTTCAAGGTAAAACCATATGAATGAACAAATGGTGAAAGTCATTTGCAAATGTGTGAACTCAAGTTCACATATGATCATTTGTTCACACATTTGCAAATAGTCAATTCTAGATCCCTATTCATTGGGGCCTTTCCAATGGTACCAAGAGTGTAATAAAAGGCATTGTGGTTTAGGAGATTTTGATGTGATAAAATAAAACAAACAAACATGTACCTTCCATAACAATATGATATTAAAGTCTAGAGGAAAAAGGAGAGAGTGATATTAGTTTGGTATCAAAGTTTAAATATGAATCTTCATATTCAATTTTGAAGCCGTCATCTTCACTTTCTACTATGATGATTTGTAGTTTTTAAAAAAAATATACCAACCTTTTTTTTATGACTAAAATAAAAGCTATATTTTTTAACTTGTCATTTATAATTGTAAGTGTTGTTTGCAACTAGCAATGACAAGTTAAAAATAATAATTTTTCTTTTAATGTTCTTCATAGATTGCTTTTAGTTTTCATTGTGGATATAATACATGTCATTCAAAAGAAAACATCAATGAAAAAGGTTTTTTATATTTAATATCCTTTTACCTGAACTCCCCCCCCCCCCGTCACTCTTTGGATGAAAGGCATTTCAAAATTGAAATGTTCTCTATACACCCCAAAGGTGATGGCTCATTGACATAACCCATTTTGGGACTTCGGGACCTCAAAAAAGGTCCTAGGTCCAAACCTAGTGGTGTGTAGGTGAAACTCTTGTTAGCCCTTTGCCAATGAACTTGACTTTAAAATGACAATGGCTTGTCAAGTCAAGTTTGTTGTTGTGCTAAGTAAATGCACAGTGGCTCACTTTAAGAAGATATAGCTCTCACAAAAATCACAAGCAAGTTTTTATAAACATCCATATGGATATGGTTCCGATTTCTAAGGTTTTCATTAGTGTAATCTTTGATTTTTAAAATTTGAGCCACTTATGAAACCTCTTAAAACTAGGTCAAAACCCATATTGAAAAATGTTGTTGTTAACTAGTATGGTGAAATTGCTTTGAAAATTCTAAAAGAAAAATTCATAAAATTCATAAGAATAAAAGCCTATTTAGATTTTTCAGTTATGTATTCATGGGGCACAAGAAATTTAAGAAACAAAAAAAAGTCATTTCAAAAGGATTATTGAAAACAAGGTCCAATTCTGACTTTTCAAAAGTTCTTAACCAACATTTGGTTAAGGTTTCACAAAATAGGATTTCACATTTGGTTTTATGATTTAATTTTTCAACCCATGTTTAGTCACAATAAACAATTTGGAATGGAATTCAATAGAATTCTTGAATTTTTAAACAATCCAATCAACTAACCAGTCCATTTATTTTAGTCCAAAAATCCACTATTGATAATGAATGCATTACTTTCAAAAAATAATTGTGCAAATGTTTTCATAATCAAGTTTTTAGTTTAGAATGAATCATCATTTAATGTATTTGAAATTAAATCATTCACCATAAGCATTTAAACACAAAACACTTGCAAAAATCAAGCTTGTGACACAAAAAGTGAGCCACTTTACCTTGCATTTACCTTGTTTCAAAATGAAAAAAACATGTTATATCTCTAGGCCTCCCCTATTGTGGGGCCTAAGTGACCCAACACCCACCAATGCACCATCCAAAAAATTTCGATTTAGGAATTTTTGGATTGGATGAAACCTAACCCCACCCCAAGATAAGGTTTTGGGTTCATAAATTTTTTTTCTTACACACCCTAACCTCCAACAATTAGTCTTCCCCCGCCCCCCACTCCTTCCTTATCTACCACCTACCTCCTATTTCCCCTCCCCCTTTCCCACCATAAATTAATGTTTTTTTAAAAACCTTTTAATTCTTCTTTCTTTGTTTCTTCTTTTAATTTTTTGTTTTGTGTGACTTTGTTTGAAGTCTTTGTGGCCTTTTTGTTCTTCTCTTCCTTTCTTTTTGCTTATTTTTGTTTTTGGTTGTGTCTTTGTTAGAGGTTTTGGTGACCTTTTTGTTCTTCTTTTAGTTTTGTTTCTTCTTTCTTTCCTTATGTCTTTTGAAATTTTTATTTATCTATCTTGTTTCTTCTTTTTTTGGTTTCTTCAATACTGTTTTTTTGGGATTCTAATTTTAATTGGTCTTTTTGTTTTTGTTTTGTGTGTGTGTGGGGGGGGCAGGAGGTAAACCCCTCTTTTGCATGTTAAGGTCTATCCCACCACAAAGAAGGGCTTTACTTTTTTCATCCCAACTCTTACTAATCATTTTGATTTTGGTGGTATTGATTATAATGGTCTTATTGTTGTCTTCCTTTTACTACATATCATAGTCTTAATAATGGTTATTTCATTGATTTCCTAATTTTGATTTGATTGTGTTCCTTATTTTTTTATTAAAACTTAGTTTTATTGAATTTTTTAATAGGATGCAAACTTGTAAGAAGTTCAAGCAATGTGTTGAAGGTGTTCTTGATATGTAAGCAATGAATTAGCATCAAATCTGATGGAAGATGTAGCACTTGCTAGAATAGAAGCATCATTGGCTATAATAGGTGCGGCAAATGTAGTTGTTGGTTCATATGAACTTATTAGTGCAAATGAATAAGTGCAATCAAATGTTGTATAACAAAGGACACTAACAAGCAAATGTTCATATAATGGAAAAGCAAGAGTAAAAGCAACAAACACCAATAGTCTTCAATCTTCCCACAAGTCAACACTAGTTTTTTACTTCTGTTAATTCATTACCTTGCTCACTCTCTCAATGTGAGAGAGTGGGTGGGATATTTTTTTGGCCAATTTTCATTTGGCAATACCCCAAATTGCCAATTATTTAATTTTATTAATAGTCATTAGTTGGTTGCAATACTTTCAATGTGTATGTAAAAACCTTATTAATAGTTACTATTGTGTATGCAATACCCTCATTTTCTATGTAACAACATTATTAGTAGTCATATATTGTTGTGTATGCAATACCTTCATTGCCTATGTAATAACTTTAAGAGTAGTCATTGGTGTGCATGTAATACCTTCAGTTCCTTTGTAATACTTTTCATCATCAAGTGTAATACCCTTGTATTTCATAATTTATCTAAACATTTTCAATTTTTCCCTTGTTTTTTTTTATTTTGTTGGTTTAGGGGCAAATGTGTTGCATGGGGTTGCCAAGGAAAGTGTGACTTTGGAGAAAGATGAGCATAAGTTTATTTGCAAAATGGAAACTTGCAATGCATTCTATTTGGCAAAATATTTGCTTCTAATTCATTTACACCAAAAGCACAGTCTTTCCACAATACTAGGGAAGCTTATGCGCCCATCTATCTAGCAAGACAAGGCCATGTTATCAAAACCATGCATTAATAAATGCATGGGTCTTAAGTAATTCTTTTTTTAGGGTTCGACGCAACAAGCAAAAGGCAATTGCTCCATGTGGATGTGCCCCACGTGGGTGGGAATCACTTGGGGAATGATGCATTATGAATAAAACTAACATCAAAACCCACATTGGTTAAAGTTACCTTTTCCAAGTTGTTCACTCTATTGGGCATCTTGGCATGGGGTGTGGGGTCCATCCCCCCCCAATGTAATTACCAAGTTAAAGAGGGATGAAAATCTTGTTGGTTTAATTCGAGCTAGCAAGGTCTCCTATGCAAAGGGCCTCAGAGATGTTTGGGATAATTAGAATTGGACGAGGTCATCATCCAAAAAGGAGCACAAAAAGTAGTTCATTCTACTTGTGAATTATTATGAATTGGAGATTATTCATGATTAGTAAGTTCCATCACATTCAATTTGCTTTTCAAATTTGCATTGTGCTTCAAACATGTGTTTTCCAAATTATGCTCATTGGTTTGTGTGTATGTCCATTTTAGGATTCGATATATCACCAAAGGGGCCTTCATATATAGCCGATTCGGTGAAGATGGTTTGGCAAACCAATAATTATACATTTGGCAATATCTTCAATTTGCACAAAATGCAACAACACACTATTGAAATGCAAATGGATTATCAACAAGATATATTAATGAAATTTCTAATGAAAATGAAGGTGAGAGTGATTAAAGTATGGTCATAGATCATTTTTTGGGTTTTAGCTTGACATTCCATTTTTGGATTAATACACATTTTGTACCATGTGCATGGCCTCCATGAATTTTCCATGCCACATTTTTGTAAATTAATTTGGCTTCCATGGATATAACCCATTGATATTGGAAATGAATGTATGAAAAAGTATCTACTTGTAAAAAGTTTGAATTTTATTTGTACAAAAACAAGCTTACTAGAATCCATATGTAATATATATGCATATTGCATTGAACAAAAAATTGATTGGATGTATTGCTAATACATGAAGGTATTAAAATTGTATTCCAAATGTTCATGCAAGTTCCATTAAAGCCCAAAGGCATGCTTTTGTGCAATACCCTCATTATAAAAATAATCCCTTATTTCATGGTTAAAACTTTGAGATAATTTATATATGTATGATGAAGATATTACAATTGGACTAGTTTTTTTTTACCTTAGTCTTATGTGAGGCCACAATTAAAATATTGGTTAACACCCATTTAGGGTATTGCATTGTTGAATTAGATAAGATGAAATAATTTCAAGTGGGTCTAAGGGTCTTGCAAAATACCAAATTGATCCAAAGGATTTGCATTAATTGGATGAAAGTAATGCACATGTGAATGCAGTTGGATATGATATTGTTAATGTGTCTATAAGGTATTGCATTAATAAAATAGATGAAATAGAATAGTTATAACTAGGCCTAAGGGTATTGCAAAATAATACCAAAGTATGCTCTTAAGGAATTACATTATTCAATCAAATGAGATGAAATATAACTAAGGCATGAGTGTATTGCATAAAACCAAAATAATCCAATAAATTTGCATTGATTTGATGAAAGTAATGCATGTGTGAATTGGGGTGGATAAGTTATTTTCAATATTTTCTTCAGGTATTGCATTTTTGAATCAAATGAACTAAAATATATTATCTTGGGCATGAGGATATTGCATAACAAAAAATAATCCTATGCATTTACATTACCTTAATGAAAGTGATGCATGTGAGAATTGAATCTTGGGGTATTGCATTGTTGAATTGAATGAGATGAAAGTAGTTTATTAGGAATGAAGGCATTGATTGTGGTATAATAAATTTGTTGTGCTCATGCATAAAGTCTGATGAAAATATTGAGAAAAAAAATTAGGCACAATTAAATTTTTTCTCTATCTTGGGGGCATTCCATTTTAGTAAAATCATCCAATGGATATGCATTACCTTTATGAGGGCAATGTGATGATTTATTTTTATTTTTATTTTTTTTGCAAGTTGTGCTTAGTGTTGAGGGTATGGCACAAGTTTGAACTCTAATAGTTGTGAGAAAGTTCAATGATGGTATTGCAAGAATGGTTAGATCACTATATTGATGTGGCTTGAGTAAAAACATCAAGTTCATTTGTAATGCCTTCATATGGGTGTTGCAACATAATTTAATTTTTGAGTTTTATAGAATTACAAAGAAGAAATCCAGTTTAGTTGCAATACACTCACTTGGGTCATTGCAACATCGTTTTAAAGAGTTGCAAAGTTGCAAGGTCTGGTAGGTAAGTAGGAAGGGCGGTAGAGCAAACTACCTCGTATATTGCAATATCCTCAGCGACCTTGTGTCATCATTGCCTTGGTGGAGATTTAGTGCGTAGGTACATAAGTAGATAGGTTGATGAGTAAGTAGGAAAATGGGTGGGTGGGTGGGTGGGTAGGTAGGTGGTGGATGGAGGAGGCCAGGGTGCATGGGCAGGTAGGCTAAATGTAGGTAGGTGGGTGAGACCTGAGTTTGCCGCCTTGGTTAGCCCAGGGGCAGGGAGGGACGAAAAAGGTTCACCCATAGATGCACCATCCATCCACATTGGTGCACTGGTAGCCCCTTGGACTAGGGCATTCATGGCTTGGACCCTCAAGCTCTGCCTGAGATCCAACCCAGTTCTGGGGCGTTTCCGATCGCTACATCAATCATAAATCCTAGTCTTCATTACATAACACCCTGAAATCAAACTCCATGAATTGATTGTGTCTTTGTTGATTGAGGGACCTCACTGGACACAATTTCTCACTCCTAAGGTGCAAGGTGGTTTCGTGTAAGATCTTGCTCAAGATGGCGGTTTCATGTAAGGTCCCACGGTTGTGGTGTGTTACACCTATGTTACTTCCTCGATCGTTGCTACATGGGGGGAAGGCGATGCTGTCAAGTCATTACGCCTTGAGACGTTGGCATCCGGGACGTCAGCGGAGTTTGAGGTCCCCCATGGTGTGTGACAGCAGCGCCTTCCTTCCCTCATAGTTTTTGGTCACACATAAAATCAGAGTTTTACGTCAAAAGTCGCAACAACATCGTCAATTTTGTGTGATTTTGAATTAATTATTTGATGACACATGATTAAATCAGACATTGCTAAATTGTATCAAAAGTCAAGACAACTTTTTTCTGATGATTTCAAGCTGCTTTTGTACGAACAACTTTCCAGTGGGATATTTCAATCAGACTTTTCATCCCCAAAAGAAAAGCCAGGACATCTTCTTCTCCTAGCTAATGTTAATCCAATTTGTATTGACTTTTGAGGCGGACATTAATAAAGTTATCTGTAAAGTGAGTAAAACCCATGAACAGAAAACCCTAGATTTCACTGAAATTTTATGACAACAATCACAAGGAAAATTTCGCCGGAGGAAAAGAGTCCTAAACCCGGGATGCTATGAGTACCCGTCCTGTCTACTATGTCTTGAATGATTTGAAGATCTAGGGTTATTCTTGTTTGGACATTGCACACACCACTCTGGGCACTCCTTGATGCAATGCACAATTCATTGGACAGACAAGATGGCAATCCTCCCTCGGATTGTGGGATGGATTGGTTTTTCACAGCTGAAGCACATTGCACAGCAAACCCCAGCCACACTGTTGGCACAACCGAGTTAAGCTCAGTGGCAGAGAGCCAGCAGGGCTTTCACCTTGCACACCAGTGAGATGGTTTTTGGAGTGGGTCTGTCTGTGTGATGGTTGCAGCAAAGGACCTTGTGCACTACATTTCTTCTCTTGTAGGTTTTAAAGGTGAGTGATTGCAGCTCAGTGAGCTCTGGAGAGGTTTTGCCATGGGTTTTCAAACAAAGTGTGCAACAAGAGGATTACTACTTTACATTGGATAACTTCATTAAATCAAGCTTTGCATTAAAAAAAAAGGTCACAACAACAAGTTCATAAAGATGTATGATCATGGCAAGTGAATTTGTAATATATTAAGTTTTCCGTCACACATTAAATCAGACTTTGCATTACAAAAAACTCACGAAATTGTATCTTCTCAAGAAGTTCTCAGGATATGTGACTTTGTATTAACTTTTTGCTCACACAATCAATCAAACTTGAGCATCAGAAAAAGTCACAATTTAAAAAACATAGAAGAAGATGTATCATGATCATGTCAATTGACTTTGTATTAACTTTTTGGTCACACATTAAATTAGACATAATTTTTAAGCTCATAAGTTACAAGAGACTCTCATGAGCTTCTGATCTTCTCAAGATTTTGTATTAATCTTTTGGTTGCACATGAAATTTTTTAGGAAAATTTACAAGGAAATATTCATCTCCCATTCATGCAATTTCAATGAAATCAATTGACTTTTTTTATTAGCTTTTTGATCTGCATTAAATCAGACAGAATTTCATCTGAAAGAGTTACAACCTGTAGACTCTCATCTCTTCCCAAGAAATTCGGGCATGATTTTGTAAATTGATCTAATTTCAATTGCACATGAAATGAAATGAGATGAATTTCAGCAACAAGAGTGGCAAGGAAATATTCATCTGCCACCAGTTTTGGTCCACCCATTCATTCATTTTCACCCACAACAATACTCATGATATGCTCACTGAGCTCAACAAGACTCTAATCTAGTTTCCAGTGTGTTTCACTGAACTAAAAATTTTAGCTGCTTGAGGTTTTTGTCAGTTTCATGATGATCTCAGCATCAGATTGTGACTGTGAGAGAGAGAAAGAGTCCATGATGATCTCAGTATCTGATTCTGAGAGAGAGAGAGAGAGAGAATCCAAGATTCAAGAGTCCAAGATTCAACTTTTGTGTTTGTTTTTTGGGGGTTTTCTTCTCAAATCTCCACAACACATGAGGTGAGAATCACTCCCTGGAATTTCTTGCCCGGTCTCAAAAACTCCCATTTTCCCCTGAAGAGATTTGTTGCAGTTGGAGAGATTTTCAGCTGCTGCTCATGGTCCTGCAGTTGCTGCTGCTCATGATCTTCTGGTGCTGGTGATGGGTGGTGGTGCTTCAGCTTCATCTTCTTCCTGGAGCTGCTGGGACTAGTAGTTGATGATCTAGTGTTCTTGGTACTGGAGCTCATCATGGGAGTCGATGCAGCTGCTGCTGCTGCTGATCTAGTGTTGTAGATCAAAGAGGTGAAGGAGTTGGTATCTTTGTTCTGAGGTCCAGTGACAAACAGCTTGTGAGAACCCAAAGCTGAGATACAAACGGGCGCAATGATGCTGTCGTCTCCCTCAGGCAGAACATCAAGTAGTTGCCACTCGTCTGTCTCTGTGGAGTAGCAAACCAAGTCTCTCTTGTGGAATCCAAAGAGCGGCAGACGAGTTCTACCCCGACGTAGTTGTTGAGCCGTAGTAGTAGCAGCCGCTGTAATAGTACTAGTACTAGTACCGGCAACAACAACAACATTGTTGTTGTTACAGTGCAGATTTGTTCGCGTCATTATAGTATCAGTCCCTGCACCAGCATCCGCAGCCATTCTGCTGCAACGACTTGCACTAGATGATCGAGTACTGCAAGAAGAGCTGGACCTTGATATCACGCCTTCTGCTGCATGCGTGAAGACGATGTCAGGTCGAGTCCATTTGTTCAACTTCGGTTTGAAAATCTCGGAAGAACGCACAAACTCGAGGCATTGATGTAAAGCTGCAGATCTTAATTGGTTGTTATATATATCTCCGCTGACCACGTAAAACTCTTCGTCGATAACTGCTGATGAGCATTCGTCTCTGCTGTCGTTCATATTAGGCAGCACTTGCCAGCAATCTCGCTCTGTGTTATACATCTCGGCTGTACACAAAGCGTTTCTAGCGTTGTCGTGACCACCAGCCACCACAACATAGCTACCCATGAACCCTTGACAAGCGAAGGAGGAACGAGTGCTCGGCATGTCGGCTCCTCGTTGCCATCTTCTAGTCGCGAAGTTGAACATGTACACAGTTCTTAGCGTCTCCCATGTACGAGGATGCCAACCTCCGACGACCAACAACATCCCATTCACAGAAGCCAAACGACAGAAGAGAGGAAGACCATAATGCGAAAACTCGGGGATGGGTGGTAGCCATTCCCAAACCTGCGATTCCTCGTCCAACATGCTGACGCCGTATGTAGGATGTTGCAGTGAAGGATGCGTTCTAGGAAGCGCTTGTAGCATGCACACGCAATGTTTTGTCACTCCTTCCTGTTTCCTTTGCTCGTAAAACCCTCTGCTGCTGACGAAATCTCGCCACTTGCGCGAGACGCCGTGAAGCTGTGCATGGCTTTGTATGGATACTCGGCTCAAACACCTGTACGCAACTTCATCAGGCAGATCTGGAATCAACCCCTGCTGCTGATCATGTTTTTCTTCCTCATCTTGCTGCAGCTCCATGATGATCGCTAGATTTGCAACTGTAGTACTACTACTACTACTTCTTGATCCCACTACTTCTTCCACTGCTGCAGCAGTCATGGGATGATAATAATCTCTTCAGGCAGATCTAGTCTGGAATCAACCTCTCATGCGAAAATCTTCTTGTTCCTGATCTTGCAACTCCGCGATCAGTAGATCAACTGTACTACTTCTTTGGCTGCTGCTGCTGCTGCTGATGCCGATCTCTTCACGACAACATCATAACCCTAGCAATCAGACCAGCTGCAAAACTGCATGATATTTTTTAATCTAGATTGCAACAACAACACAACAAGAATCAAACCCACTGCAACAAAAAAAATCCTCAACAAAAACAACAACCCACTGCAATCGAGCGAGAGAGAGAGAGAGAATTCTCAAGCAATTGTCGAACTCTCAAGCGCCATCATCTCCTCTCGAGAGCCATCATCTCCTCTAGAGGAGCGAGGAGGTTGAGGTCCGGTTCCGGTTGGTGGAATCGGCTTCTTTCAAGTTTTTCTTTTTCTTTTCAGGAACCGATTGTAGGATAAGGAAGAAAGAAAGAAAAGGAGAAAGAAAAGTCGTCAGGATTCCGTAAAGATAGATTCCAGCACACAAAAGAAAGAACCAAATAATAGAAAGAAAAGGAAAAAAACAGAAAAGAAACTTAAGTCGTCAAGATTCCGTAAAGATAAAACCGAACCCCAAAAAAAGATGATGAGGTGAGGTGGGAGGTCTGAAGTCAACAGGTCCAATTTCTCACAAATAATGGAATAACTGATTAAATAAGCATCTAATACCTCCCTTGCATAAATAAATATAAAATTAATTAATTATCTATTTATTTATTTATTTATTTAGGTAGTTGCAAGCAAGATATTTTGTGTATATTTATTATTTTATTTACTACATGAAAACATCCAAAAAATAATATTTTAAATTTCTAACCTTATTCTAACGTTTCAAAACAAATGAAATTTTGAGTTTTTTTTATAAATATTTTTAACATTTTTTTTCTAACTTTTCAAAATAATTTTTGTCATATCATTTGAATTTGAAAAAATGCTGTAAAAATATCTTCAATAATTATATCATTTTTCAAAGATTTAAAAACATTTTTATTATAAAAATAAACTTCATTAACCAAAATATATATTAAAATATTCAGCACATCAATATTGAGATACTTTTTTTTAAACTAAATATTTATTTTAAAATTTATTTATTTTCAAATATTTGAACTTTATTTTTCAAATTGTGACAAATTTTAGATACAATTCAAATACTTGCAATTTTATTTTTTAACATGATTATAAAAATTTAATTTTCAAAATTCATTCAAATAAAAATTTAAAAATAATAATATACCCAATAAATATATTATAATTTTCATAAAATTATCCGCTTGTTGAATTTTTTTAATTTTAAAATCCCAATATTTTGTTGTTTACATTATTTATGTAAATTTTATTATGTAAAGTAGTCAAAAATAGATTTACTTGGATCTTTGTGATGGTCAAATGGATTCTTATAAACTAAGTTCTTTAAGATACTAATAAACTAGGTTTTCCAACCCACTTGGATCTTCAAGAACTTAGTAGTGGAAGCTTACTATTTTAAGAACTTAATACCACAACTTTTGAAAGCATGTTCCTAATCTATCATGGGTTTTTCCCAATAGTAAGAAAGACATTGTGCAAATGTGGACAAATACTTGAGAAGCTAAGTACCCAAAGGTGCTATTTGGTAAGAGCAACGACCATAGAATAGTGATACAAGAGTCATGGGACCAACAAGAGTCATGGGATCAACTACGTATGCATTTGGGTAACCCAACTTTATACTTTATGATCAACATGTATTTATTACTTGGTAGATCTATTAATTTTTGCATTGTTGCCTTGCTTCTAAAGGTTTTTTTATCCTCATTTCCATTTTATTTTTCTTTACAAAGCATCATAAACATGAAATACTTACTAGTTAGGAACTTGAACACTTGCCTATGGGCTGATTGGAATAAATGATTGTTAAAAAAAATAAAATTGTATATGTGATTATACTATGCAAGTTTGAATGACATTTGGCTTCTCTAAATTGGGGCAAAGTAGGTATATATGGGTCCTTGGTAGATGGATAGGAACTTGATTCTCCCAACCCCCATTACAAAATCACAATGTCATTTGGTTTTTGACTAGTTTTCTGGACCCATCACAAGTGGGCATGTCTTTAATTTAAAGCTTTGCAAGAGTGTTTTGGGCAAAGGTTCACCACCGCACAAAGTGTGTTATGTTGGAAAGTGTTTCATTTTATGTTATGTGTTGTATATGTTGATAATTCCACGCAATCGTTGTGATTCATGCAATGATGTGGGATTGGTATCACTTGATCATCATGGATAATGCAATGCAACACAGAGCCCAAGTGGAATAGGGGGGAAACTAGGCTATACCCAAGAATAATGGACAAGTATCTTAAATGGAATCACCTTTGGTGTCACACAATCGGGATTTTTTTTTAAAGGTTTCTTCTTAGGTGGGCTGGGCGGTTGTGCACAAGTTCCCCGGAAAAGCCTTGGGTGAACCAGCACCCACATTGGTACCTTCATCTTTTAGAGTAAGGCCTATTAGTGGCCAAATTAAGCTCAAAAAATATTAGATTTGAACTCAGAGACTCTGATTTAATCTGAGATAATTTGTAATATTTGTAAATATTTTTAATGGATTATGGGATTTTTACCATGGTACGTACCAACATGGTTGCTGGTTCACCCAAGGTCCACTACATCGGTACCATGATTTTTAAAAACCTGAATTCTCCTGTAGTGGGTATCACCTAGGTGGGTATCACCCCCAAAAAAGCCTAGGTGAAACCCTAAGCCTAGTCCTTGAAGTCTCCATTACAATGGGGGCTACACACAAAGGACCCAATGATAGCAAATGATAAGGGCCCCCCCATGCTATTGACCTTAAAAGCAAAAAAAGCCTTATGTCATGAGGTTTTGTCACTTAGTAGTAGTGATCAAGAGTTTCACCATTGTTCTATCAAGAATATTAGCCAACCCAAAACTTTTTTTACTTTACTCTTCTCCCCCAATTGCACCCTTGTAAATAAACCATTGACCCACCACCACCTACACCACAAATGCTTTTTTGGCCAAAACATGCAAAGAGGTACACTCACCATTTGGGTCATTGAATGTGGTGCTTCCTACTTGGTGCTTGGCTAGTAGGAAAGCCCCCATGATAGGCACAAGGCATTGACTTGCAAATTTTAGAAGTTCATTTGCACAAGCATACATGACGACCATTTCATGAAAAGAGATGTGTGTGTGTGTGTGTGTGTGTGTGTGTTTTCATATGTAGATTTTTTTGAGTGAATAGAAGTGTTTTTTTTTTTTGGTTTTCTTTTTAAATTTTATTTTATTATATTTATGATTGGGGGTCAACACAAGTTCTCAACTACACAAATGTTATCCATCCAAGTGAATCAGACCAAAAAAAAAAGGCATTATACACCCCTTAAAAACCACAAAAATGGTATTTTACAAGACATCGTATTATCAAAACCGTATAGGTACTAGTTACAAACATATGTCCAATTAATTTTTTTAAAGAGTGAAGAGCCACCCAATAAAAGTTGTTGGAACATAAATGAACATGATATTGATGAATTTATTTGTGAATTTTCATCATCAAACATACGTCCATTTGAGCAAATGAGATAGTGAGGTGAAGATCAAATTCACACATACCTTCGTAGCCCTTATTGTCTAATCTTTCAAAGCAACAAGCGATTTCTATGGCTTAATATCGTTCTCTTTTAATCCCTAAAGACCTCCTCTACAGTATGTAGAGAGTGCCTTCTAGAGCATAAAATCGCCTCGGGCCTTTTTTGAAATGGAAAGTTTTGCTCTTGTGGGCATTTTCAGGTATGATACCTAGTGAGTACCCGTTGGTTATGGCAGGAAAACAAAATAAAAAACAAAATTTCAGGTCACTCGTTTTATACTCTTAAACACCGTGGGCAAGGGCATTACCAAAATCAGGCAGTCAAAACAAATTTAAAAACCAAAAAAATTGAGGTCACTCTTTTCACTTGTAAAGAACGTGGGCAAGGGCGTTACCAAAATCGGGCAGCACTTGACTGCCGCCTCATGTAGGCACAACCCTTTGACGCCAATGGTGCAATTGCAATGTGTATTGACCAAGATTCCAAAAACAAATTACAAGGAAGGCACTAAGGTATCAAATTCCATTGTTTTGACACCCGCCATATTGAACCAGGGCTTTTGAATTGTCGCAAAAATTAAGGCAAATTGAAGCACTAAGGATTCGAAGTATATCTTATACTATCTCTAAGGCACTTGGAACTATGTGGGTAGGTGCCGCAGACATTGGCATATTGTTGATTTGTTAAAAAATTCTTTTGTGGGACATGCTGACAAGCAAAGATCATATGAAATTTACTTCAACTATGCACAATTTCCAACTTCAAGTAAATGTCAAAGACAACGTGTGGGATAATTTTTTTAAATAATAATTAAAGTGGAGTTTTGGGTGGCAAAATTCACCAAAAAAAATTGTGTCAATCCCGTTTGACCCGTTGAAACCGGGTGGGTTCCCCAAATTTACACCAATGACATCAAGGTCCTCCTTTCAGGCAACTTTTGTGAACCTTAGTGGTTTTTCAAAGGAGGATCTTCCAGTTTCAAAGAGCTCTTGATGCATCATTCATCGATCAATTGTTTTCTTCTCATTTGGTAGCCTTGATGGTGATGCTAAAGTATTATGAAATCCAAATACTTTCAAATGAATCATGATTAACACGGTTGATAAAATATATTGTGATTACAAAACAATCAAAATAGTCCTCTCTTAATTAAGTATTGTACCCATCATTTTATTTTATTTTTATTTTATTTTTTATTTTTTTTGTGATGAAAGTTGGACATTCTACTATTAAAAAGAGTCCCCTAACAACATGATCAAGGGAACTTTTTGAGAATTTCCAAAAATATCACCCTTAGTTTACAACCTTTATCACCATTGTTTAAACATGAATTATATATATATATATATGATATTATTCATCAGGATGAACTGGGTAATCAATGCATCTCAACAATGCATAGGTGAGGCAATAGAGTAGACTGGCTGGTGACCGAACACTTAAGTGCTCAGGCCAGGCCAGATCCAAAAGGGAGGGCTCCGTTGTTTTTGGTGTTTAAACATAACTTGAACCCTCCTCTTGACGCATCTGACACACTAACAATTGTCGAAAACAAATTAAAAATGAGAAAGTTACAACCCCCCCAAAGTAAAGGGGGTCAAAAACTCAAAAAAAACAAACTACCAAACACTACAAAGGTTGGTTCCCTAAGACTCAAAAAAATTCCTTTTGTGTTGCGCTGTTACTATTAGAGTTCAAAGATGATTTGTAAAACTTCAGGTGGCACTCTTATAGCACTTTAAATCATTCAAATGAATAAGAAATAAAAAAGTTATGAGGTTTGAAAGTAGGAGGGATCAAAATGAAATAAAAACACATTTCCAAGCTCATTTTTCAGGATTCCAAGCTCATTTTTGGCTGGACCTTTGGATTTGCATTTCAAAAATGATTTGTAGAGCTTGAGAAGGCGCTCCTATAACATTACAAATCACTCAAAATGTAAAAAAATTTAGAAAGATCTGCCAAAGTGTTCGGTCATAAGCAGGCCGTTGGTGATGGGCCAGTCTACCCCCACACCAGCAAACACCCCTTTTCAATAATGATCCATTTTGCAGTGGTCAATTTAACCCATTTAAAAGAGCTTTTTTCCTACTCTGGATTCGGACAATGATTATTACTCACCATCCAGATGTGAAGACCTAAAATGGTCTTTTGAGTGTTTAAAGGGGACTTTTATGAAGACATTTTGTGGGTGGGGAAAGTGACCATTAAACGGTATTCTATTCTAAAACAAAGGAGTTGTTTGCGGGTGGGTGGGGGTGGAGATATTCTTTACCCTTGGCGGCAAGCAAGACAAGACAAGACAAGACGGGGAAGAAGTTAGTTCTAACTTAACTTCTTGTGAGTGTTCTATATCCATTGTTGCACATGCTCGAAACATGGGTTGAAACTCGAAAACAAATATTTAATAATTTTTTGGTCCATGAATATGTGGTTTACTCTTGGCATACGATAATGAATTTTGTATCGGCTTTACAGCGACGAGATATTCGGGTCAATGGTGATGATCAACCCCCCACAAGTCAAACACAAGGTCTCCCCCTAGC
>Ga0209611_10004983_pt1 | contig 22494 bp, 21 predicted proteins | sample S1TSphgellanicum_3_FD_187693 | JGI IMG/M metagenome (GOLD analysis project Ga0209611, IMG submission 187693) | Host-associated microbial communities from peat moss isolated from Minnesota, USA - S1T2_Fc - Sphagnum magellanicum MG (SPAdes) (version 2) | ecosystem: Host-associated > Plants > Peat... | reverse complement strand
AAAAAACCTAGCAATAGATATGAGCCAGAAGTAACTTTAGAGGATAAGGTGTATCTATAGACGTATTACAAACATCAACCAGGGAGTGTTGTAGTGGATGAGACTTTAACAAACATCAAAGCATAGAAATTGCACATAGCTAGATGAACGTTAACTAAAGATCAATAATTGATGAAGTTCAATTTAGGAACTAATGCAAAACCATAAATGGTGAATATTAATGCATAGTTGGAAATAGGCAAGGTGTTGGAAGTGGAGTAGCTATTGAAGGAATTCAAAGATGTTTCTGCATGGGCATATAAAGATCTAAAATGGATTCCACTAAAGCTAGCACAACACAAAATTGAATTGGACATTACTTGTCACAACCCTAACCTTGGGCTCGTGACCAAGGCAAGGGTTTGTGAAGGTGTAGGCCAAGAGTGAAGCTTGGGAGTCACATTTCATGCTCTTAGGAATGTAGGAAAGTGTGAGGGAATGAACCCTCACACTCCCAAGTGAATTCCCACTTTGGGAGTTAGAGACCTAATGGACTCCCAAATTGTCAAAGGGAAATTATAGGGGCCAAAATTCATTGGATTGAAGATTTTCTTATATCATTGAAAAGATCTTGGAATGAAGATGTCTAAAATGGGCTCTCATGATCCATTTGGATACTTAAAACATAAGGTATGGCCAAAAGAAGGGTTAGGAGTCAAATAGCCAATTTGACTCCTAACCACTAAAAGTCAAGAATCGCCTCAATTTATTTGTGTGCAAGTGGCGTGCCACATACCACTAAGGGCTACAACTTTGATTCATACCTCTTCTCAATCGAAGGTTTGCAAAAGAAATTATGGGCCTCCAAAGTCACGAAAATCCTAATTTCAAGAATTTCAAAACTCCCAAGTTGGGAGTCTCGGGACAAAATGACATTTGGGTGCTGGTGCTATAACCAAGCACAAAGAATAATATAAGGGGGAAGGTGGTGGCTTCCCCCAAGTTTGAGCCGTGGTGAATTTTGTGAATCTATGTTTACCTGTGGCTCGTCCGTGCACCATAAATGTTCCAATAATGGACTAACCAACTTGTTGTTTGGTTTGTGCAGGTCCGTGTGAGTCATTGACTTGCTCATCACCATTCCTAGTCCCCATCCCGGAGCTCTAACATGCCCCTCTACCCCCAAAGTGCTACAAGCCAAGGAGTGTGCCCCAACTCTTTGTCCTTCCATTGTTTTCACCCTTTGAATTCATAGTTGAATCCATCAAAGGAGTTGGGGGTGCGTCGCTACTATACCACAGGCATAATGGGCCAGGTATAAATTAAATCCAAACTATGCTACAGTGGTCAAACAAGATATAAATAAGTTGTTAGTAGTTGGATTCATTGAATGTATAGAAAAAGCTACATGGTTATCACCCATAGTAATAATACCCAAGAAAAATGGCAAGCTAAGAATTTGTATAGATTTTAGAAAACTAAATGTAGCCACAAAGAAGGATCCATACCCATTACCTTTCATAAATGAAATGCTGAACATAGTAACAAGGTATGAGGCATATTCCTTCTTAGATGGATATTCAGAATATCATCAAATATCTATAGCATTTGTTACAGACTGCATTTGTTACAAAATGGGGAGCTTTTATATGGAAGGTGATGTCGTTTGGAGTTAAAAATGGACCTCCAACTGAAGAACTAACTTGTTTTTCTATCTTTACTTACATTATAAATTATAGAAAAATGTTAAAAGGCTTGGGAATTGATTAAACAAAAGTATATTGAAGCATCGATATTAATATCACCAAACTGGCAGGTGGAATTTCATGTTCATATAGATGTGTCCTTGTTGATTGTGGGGGTTATGTTGTCTCAGAATGTAATAAGGAAGAATGATTAACTAATAGTGTATGTGACGCGCTCCCAAGTCCCAAATTAGCCCCAAGTTGGGACCAAGTCTCTCAAGTTGCAGAATTGGATGGGACTTGGGGCACACTCCCAGCTTCTAACACTAAAGGGCATGAGAGGGCCGTGCTAAAAGCTCCAAGATTAGACTACGAAAAGGGACAAGCCACTTAGTTATTCGGTCCTGCATCCAAAACCAACCACAAGTTGGTTAGAACTCATCTTGCACCCTTTTAGTGTTGGGATAAGCCACGAGCAACCTTGAACTCACTTGACTCACCACGGCCCAAACTCAAGGGAAGCCATCACCTTCCCCCATATAGTATTCTCTGTAGCTCTCCGCCGCACTTGCATCCAAATGGCTTTTTTTCCCAGGACTCCCAAAGTGGAATCCCAAAATAGTCCCAGTTTGGACTCCCGGGACTTTAGGCACTCATAACTTCTTGCCCCGAGCTCGGATCAGACAAGGTCTAAACCAATGTTGTAGCTCTCTTCCAGAGCTTTCCAATGGTGTGTCGCACTTCACCTGCATGCACCGGAATCGGGTCGATTCCCGACTTTTAGTGGTCGAGAGTCAAACTGCCAGTTTGACTCCCGGCCCTTCTTTCGACCATAACTTGTGCTGCAAATGTCCAAATGGTTCATGCGAGGCCATTTTGGACATCTACACTTCAAGACCTTTCCAACGATATAAAGAAAGCCTCAATGCGAGGTGTTTTGACCCCTGCAATTGCGCTCTGAGTTTTTGGGAGTCCCAGAGGACTCCCAAGTCCCATTTTTAGGAGTGTGAGTGGCGACCTCACACTTCCCTCAAAGTGGGGTTGCGATAGTATGTTTTTAAGCTTCTAAACATAGCATAATATAATTATAACATAACAGAGAAAAAGGCTTTAGCAATGGTTTTTTCTTTGCACAAGTTCAAACACTATTTGTTGGGCAATAAGTTTATCTTTTATGTAGATCATATGGCATTGGTTTATTTGGTCAACAAACCACAAGTTTCAGGGATAATAGCTAGATAGTTGTTATTGTTCTTCAAATATGATTTCACAATAATGTGTAAGCCAAGAAAAATTCATGTAGTTGCAGATGCATTATTAAGTTTATCGAATAGTATAGAAACCATAGGTGTGGATCAAACCATAGATGCAAGTTTGTTTCATAGGCTTAAATGGTTGAATGATGTAAAAAAGTTTTTAAAAGTAGGAGAGATTAAGGGCATGTTATCGATGTAGTAGAAGTAGAGATTGGTTAGGAAAACATAGCCTTTTACACTGAAGAATGATGAATTGTATAAAATGGGCCAAGATAAAAAAAACTACGACAATGTTTGACAACAACAGAAGCACAAATGGTGATGAAAGAACTTTATGGACCTTCAAAAGGGCATTCTACAATGGAAATAACACAGAGGGAAGATATTGGATGCTAGATATTAGTGGCCAACTATGTATAAGGACATGCATGTCAAAGAACAAGAGGATTAGCAACTCAAAGCCTTGCAAAGCTGGTCACAAATATTCCAAAGGAACCATTTATGAAATGGGGACTTGATTTTGTGGGGCCAATTAAGCCAATAGGGAGATATACAGGGAACAAATATATTATTGTTGCCATAGATTATGCTACTAAGTGGGTGGAAGCAAGAGCATTAAGAACTAATATAGCAACAATCATAACAAAAATTTTGTATGAGTGCATATTAATTAGGTTTAGATGTCTTTTGACTATAGTCACAAATTAGGGAGTTCATTTTATTAATGACAGATCATTTTTTGATGAAACATGTGAGTTCTACAACTTATTATCCTCAGGGAAGTGGGTAGGCTGAATTTACTAACAAGGTACTTGGGACATTATTGACCAAGTTGGTTAGTGAAAATCAAATAGATTAGGATGAACATTTGTCTACAATGTTATTTTCATATAAAATTGCATAGAAAATAGTAACAAGGTATACGCCATATCAATTAGTGTATGGATTACATCCATTAATGCCCACAATGTACATCATTTTAGTTGTTGGTGGAAATGAAAGAGACAATACTCTAGTGATATTTTAACTAGTAAAATTACAAAGCTCAAAAAGTTGCAAGAAGCTAGAATGTAGGTTATAAAAACTGTAGGAATTCAATAGTGGAATAAAGCATTATGGAGTCAACAAAAGAATTCGGAAAAGAAAATTAGTTTTGATGATTATGTTATGTGGTTTCCAAAGGGCAATAAGTTACACCTAGGAAAGTTTACTAGGAAATGGTTTGGATTGTACATAATATAGTATGTGTTGCCAAAATAACACTATGTTATTGGTGACCATTAAAAAGTTTGAAACTAACCTTGTGTTGGTCAATGTGAATAAGCTTAAACCTTATAAATACATGGAATTTGAAGTTCAAAAAAAAGAACAATAGATGCCACTATATTGGGAAAAGAGTGTAGGTGGAAGTCAGGAGGCAAATTCTAACATAGAGGAGGATAATAAAAGATGTCAACTATAGAAACCATAGATGAAGAATGATGAAGATAAAAAACAAATCATAGATCCAATGATGAACACGGTCTTTATTTTCAATCTCCAGAAGAATAATAATTATAACAATGCAAGATTTGGGATGCAAAAATCTACAGATGATATGTCAGGCTTATCAAATGAATCAACAACAATATTTTCTTGGTCATCAAGAGTATTCACACAATCATCAGAATTGTGGGCACAATCAATAGAGAAATCGGTACAATCACCAGATGCATCTTCACAATTAGCAAATAAATGGGCATAATTAGCAGAAGGTGTATAGGGCAAACAAAGTGGAGTCAATATAGAAAATATAGGGTGATTATGAATGTGGAGTAATCGAAAGATGAAATATGTGACATTCATTCATAATGATGATGTTAAGTGCTTCCACATGGCAATATAAGGGACACATAAACTTGTAATGATGGGTTGTATTAATTTCAAGGATCATGTGTTAATTAAAAGATGACGAACAAATGAAAAAATGAATGTGACGAGTGGGATTTTTAAGGATGAAAAAGATGGGGTAATCGTCGAAAACAATTTATGTTTATTGTTGGAAGTTGTGCACATTTTCGAAGTTTTGGAATTCACAATAGTATGAGTGTAGAGAGTGCAATTGAAAAACTACAATGAATAGTGAGGGAAAAGGAAGCACAAAGGAGTGAATACAGACAAAGGCAAAAGGAGGAAGCGAAATTGTTGAAAAGAACAGAAATAGAAGAGGAATTGAGAGGAGTAGAGAGAGGAGTGTTGAATATTCAACTGTTGGTTGTATGGTCACTATCACATTCATCATGTTTGGAATGTGGAAAAGGGAAGTCATATAATGTGAAAATACAGTTTGCGCAAATGATAATTCAAGACATAAATACAACCTAAACATCTATAGTTCAATTTTTGCGTAGAAGCAGATGATGTTGGTGTGCAAGAGAGCAAATAGGACCAAGAGCTACATCAATAGATCTGGTGTGCATTGAAGAATTGGAGGACAACAAAGCTGAAGATCATCATTTTGTGGATGCATAGACAGTGTAGAAGGAAGTAAGGGAGGAGAACATTGTTACACATGAAGAATAACTATTCACTAAAGTGCAATTGAGCGTACAACAATCCACAAAGGTGCAAACAATGGCAGAAGTATAACAAAGGCTGATGGAGATGGAGCAATGTGAAGTGGAAGCAATAGTGAAGAGAAGACACACAACCTCAGACAAAGCTACACTTCTGGAGAAAGGTATTGAAATTCCAAATCCTAAACATTTCATGTGGACAGAGACAAAACATAACTATGAAAAACATATAGAGTGGATGGAGAACTAAAAGGACATTATTGCGGAAGAAGACTAGGCTTCTAAAGCAAGGCTTGTGCCTTTATTTCTAATGGGGTGGGAAGCACCAATGCCCAATGTAATGTTGAAATTTCTAGACATATTCTTGATAAAGGTGGTAGATATCTACTTTAGGCATAAGGATAAGGTGTATGTAATCAACAAACAATTAATTATAGATGCTTTTGGAGTGTGTGTGGAAGGGTATGTAGAAGAACCAAAAGGACAAGTCACTAAATCATTAGTAGTTCAGGCATTACAGAGTTGTAGACTTGCATTTGTAAATTCTTCTACAAATCAATGGAATGCAAAGAATCTGGGTCTACCATACTCTGTTAGATATCCTACCATTATATCTATCATTTATTAAAAGGAGAAGGTCAATATTTTAACAACAAAAATGTTATTACATTAGTGAGAACAAAGAAAGGGCAGCAAGTCAATTGGGCACATATTATATTCAATAATCTATGTAGTGAGCTGGATAGGTGGTATAAGTATGTTAAGGAAAATAAGGGGGATAAGAAAAATACCTATCAATTTGCCTTGGTATTGGCAAAAATCTTTCAGTATTTATTTATGCATCAAAAGGACAATCCACAAAAACCATCGACCAAGCTTAAAAGAACTAAGGAAGAGATGCAAACAACATTAGAAAATAGAAAGAAAGTTGTTACAGACTCTTCAAGAAGTGTTATCAAGAGGAAGAATAGAGTTGAGGAAGGAGGAGCCTTAGGCTTAAGAATGAAAAGGGAAGAGGAGAGCACATATTTGAGGGCATAAAAAATGATGAGGGGCAAAATGGAACCATTTGTAGTACCAACAGTGGTAAGGGTAGTGCTACCAATGGTCCACGCAATTAGACAAACTACAGTAATACCACAGATGACATCTCCATAGGAGAGAAAGTTGAGGGAGCAAAAGTAGGAAATACCACATATGACATCACCACAAGAAAGACAACTACAAGAATAAAGCCAAGGAGTTAAGAAGGAACATGACATAAGGTTTCTAGAGGGTGAGGAACATTTGCACTTTAAAGGGGATGTATGTGAAGATTAAATGGAGACCACTGCAAGTCCAAAACATTTTCAACATTTACAACAACATTTGCATCACAATAATAGTAGACACAAGAAGGTCTATAGGCTATTGAATTGTAGATGGTGAAAGTGGCAACACAACCTATTTTTGAAGAGTTTAAACCAATAGACCTACAAGTACCACCTAGTAGGCAAGAATCTGCAAAAGGATTCCCATTTGAATTTGAACTGGGGAGAAGAATGGTATAGGAGTTGGGATCATCTGTTGAAGGATCTAGAGATCTTACAACATTGACAAGTACACCAAAGTTTGTAAAGGAGGTAGCTGCAAAAGTAATGTTCTTTTCACAAACTTTGAGGTAGAGCAGTAGGTGTAGCTCTTGAAACCTATTTCAAATGTTAGGAACACACAACCACTAGTGATCTTTCCACCTATTTCTATAAAATAATTGTCAAAACAATTATTTTTGGCAGTAAGAGCATTAGGGATAGCAAACATAGGAGTTTTCCCACTTTGATGTTTCATCCATGCTTGCACCTTTTTTTTAAGTCTAAAAGGTCCAACAACAAGGAGAAACAATGTTTTGTTGGAGCTTAACTTGGTGTGAAAGTTTTTGTGTGATTATAGGCAAGAGTGGGAGGTGTGGGTATTTTCTAACCTTTTACATAATGTTAACAAATGGGAGATCTACTCAAGTGCAAACATAAATCTTTATTGAAAGGAAACTACAACATGATGCTCACAACACAAAACATAACATCAAAAACACTTCAAGGTTCTTGTCACATGAAATACACAAACTTGTGTAATGAAGAAAAGAGAGCCAAACCATCAACACCAAGGTATTTAACTACAAGACCACACCACAAATAACCAAACTAATATAAATAAGGAAATAATTCAACCTTGTGAAAGTAACCTAATTACTTTCCTACTCTAGTAACTAATGAAACCTAACTAGTTGAGCTTGAATTCTCAACATAGAAATGACAGCAACTAGTTCTAATGATCATTATTTTGGTTATTTCCCATAGTTCGAAAGGACATAACTATATAAGTGTATTCCTTTTTGTGTGTGTAGGTGACATGTTCCTCAATGGCATTTGTCTTCAATGGTTATGAACTCAAAGACATGTGCATTAATTTAGGGTTTAGGAGTGTTAGAAGATGGTAAGCATGTTTGTGAATGAAGATCTAGAATCTTCTAATGTAACTTGTAGTTGTGATTTGCTAATGTCTTTGTAGGGGTAGTTTGATTAATATCCAGATGCAACTGTGGGAGTGTTGGAGATGTGGTCACATAGCCCACATGTACTACATGTAAATGGTAGTTCAAACAATGGAAATGCTTTGAAGAATACAACACAAATTGAAGGGTTGCAAACACACTCTATTACTTTATGTTGTTGTGACTTCTATGATTATTATATAGGATTGTTGCATGCATGTACATGATAAGGAAGAACTTGAATACTACTTGTTGTAACTATTTATCCATTACCTGCTACTTGGTTATTTGTTATTGAGTTACAAATTCCTTGGCACAGTCATGGAATTCTTTTGAACATGGGTGTATGAGTTAGCTTTTGATGTAATGTTGTTTGTCAAGGACCGAAATAGTCATGGGACCCTTATTTACTCTGTCATGGAATACCCACTAATTCTTTAATTTTTTCTTAATATTCTACAAGACTAAAATGGCCACAAATAATTTGCATTCCATGAACACTCTTGTTTTTGCCTACTTGATGTCACAATTGTTTATGACTACAAATGCTCAAAGGGATGTGAAAAAGGAAATGATGGCCCTTGCATTAGATGTGGCTTCAAAGAAGGTTTATGGTGTTGACCTTTCCCAAGGACTACAACATGAATTTGCCCAAGTCAATGAGGACAAGTTTCCTATGGAAGAAGATGAAGCAACTTTAAATGATGTGCCTAACAACATTTAGGTATGGTTCTCTTCACCTCTCCTATGTACAATCATAACTATCCATTGAATAATAAATGATGGCATGAGGTTCTACATAATGGAAAATTTAGACTACCATACTATACTACCTTTTCTGTAAAGTTCTGAATTGCTTGAGTCACTATTAAAGGTGTGAAAAAATCATGGAGAAAGGTTGAATATGTAATTTTACTCGAATACATGGTTTTTCTTGTTTGTCATATATTTTGTCATGAATCCAAAAAAGGACCTTCATGGACTTAGTAGGGATAATTTTTTGCATTGAACTTGCATCATTGAATCACAAAGCAAGTTAGAGTTGTTTGAACAAGATGAGTTTGTTAACCTAAAACATATGATATTATTAATTAGATCTATGTTTTGAAAGTTTAGGGTCGCATTACACCAATTGATAATTTGATGTGTTTGGATATTGTAGATAACAAAACCAAAGTTCAAGCTCATGGTGGTTTAAGGTTCACCAAATTTGATGAAGACATACATGTTATTATGCTTCAAGTCACCCCATATTTTTTACTAGCATCTAGAGAACCCACTTATGCAATTGGAATAATATAAGTACTTAAGTGTAATTGGGTTTACTACTATGGTATGCATCTCCACCTTACACATGTCTACTTGTAGAGCAATAATGCATTATAAGAACTTGAATACTACCCAGGTGTTGTAACTATTTGCCTGTTGCCCAACTATTTGCTAAACACAAGTTATAATGCCTACTACTTGACTATCTACTGAACATGGGTTATAATGCCTATTGTTTGATTATTTGCTAATTTGCTAAACATGGGTTGCAAATCCCCCTATGCTCATGCAAATATCTTGAATAATGGGTTTATGAACTAGTTATTTCAATGTAGCGCTCTTTGTCAAGGACCCAATTAATAGGAAGGATAAATTTTTACATTGAGCTTACATCATTGAATGACAAAGTAAGTTTAAAGTTGTTTGAACATGATGAGTCTATTAATTTAAAAAATATGATATTCTTAATCAATGTTTTGAAAGCTTAGGGTCACATAATACACTAATTGATAATTTGACATGTTTAAATATATTGCATATCTAGCAAAACTCAAGCTCATGGTGCTTTAAGTTTTTCCAATTCTGATGGGAAACTTGAAGAATAAACAAAATTATGCTCCACATTGTCCAACTAACCTTGAAACTAACGATGAAAACAAGGAAAACTAAAAACGTTTTGCTATTCAAAAAGAAAAAAAACAAGAGTACAATCGACTTTGGGAACATCAACATAGGCAATAACAAGTTGAAGCTCTTGTTGAAGAAGAGTTTCAGCAAAGAGAAGAAGAGATGGCTCTTGTGGAATGCATTAAAAATGCACCTATTGTTTCAATGAATGGCGTTGTAAAAATAGCTTGTAGATCTAGTGCAGGTGCTGCAAGGACCATATCTGTTTATTATTAATTTCTTGAATGGATTTGATATTATAGCTCAACATACCATCATAGAAAAGGTGTTGTCCCATGACCTCCTAAGTGACATGTTGCCTTTTTATTTGCAAGATATCAAAAGTCTAAAACAAAACAAACAATTACTTGAAAATGTTCACTCTGGTTTAATAGGTCATGTGATAAGCCAAAGGGCTTCTAAGTTGGCGTCGGCCAAGGACATTGTATGCACCTTTGCATCCTTTCACTTTTTGGTGAATGGTAGGGAAATAACAAAGGCGTTGGGAGTTGATAGGAGAAACATCAAGCACGGTATTGAAAGACAATTATTGTTGGAGTCAACGAGGGAGGCTTTCTAGACAAACCATAGAAGACCCAAGAGATTAGATGCATTGAAAGAACATGATGTCCAAATTGTGGTAGATTAGTGGACTTTTGAAACCACAATCTCCCCAAATCATTAGGATGTCATGAGGCTGAAAATCTTTGCTAAACAATATGAAGTTCATCCAATACATTATCTTCAAATGTCTCAAGTAACTTGATTTCTATGCATATTCCATCCATGTTTCAATGTTTTGCCATGTCAAACCAAAATTTGAGAAATTCCAAAACGTCCTACTTTGTAAGTTCTACTTTGTAACTTGAGTTGATGTCTTGATCTATGTAACTTTTACATGGTTTTGCTTGGTGTTTCCCTTGAAGAAAATTGTTTCATTCACTGGTTGAAATTTCACTTCAATATATTAGCAACTGGAAATAGTCTTCCTTTCAACATGGTCAATCAAAATTGTGAGTCTTCCTTTCCATGTACAATTGTTCATATGATTGGTTACAAGTTCTTGAATTATGTGTTTGCTAAACCTTGACCAATAGAATACTTTAATGAGATTGATCATTAGTTCACTAAAGGAATCTATTGATCAAATTGTTTACTTAAATTTTCTTCTGAGTGCATGATAGTTACTAGGATTTTTTTGGGTCCTTCCTAAACATCAATAGAAAAAGAAGGTGCTTTGAAAAGGTACCTAGGGGTTTGGTCTAACACTTACTAAATTGGGGGTCCTTTGAAAAGGAGACCTTATAAGTATATGAGTCCTTTTCTAAGTGCTTTTTTTTAGTGCTTCTTGAAAATCATTAGAAGTAGAAAGTATTTTGAAAAAGATCTAGGAGGTTGGTCTAAGTGCTTTCTCAACTAGGGACTCCTTGAAAAGTAGTCCCTATACTTATTTGAGTCCTTCTCTAAGTGGTTGGTAAATTAAATGTTTTGTGAGAATGTTTTATAAACATAAGTAAAAGTAGCGAATGCTTTGAAAATGTCCAAGAGGTGGATCTAAGTATTTTCTAAAGTAAGGACACTTTGAAAAGTCAATCTTTATGTATTTGACTCCTTGTTTGAGTGCTTGGTGAATTCAATGCTTAGTTTGAATGCTTTCCAAACATCACAAGAAGTAGAAAGTGTTTTGGAAAGGTCTAGATGGTTGATTTTAGTGTTTTCTACCTAGTGATGACATTCTTCATTTTGCACATTAAAATTCCTTAAAATTCTTCATTTAGCACCTTGTCATAACATTATTTACCCGCGAATGTTTACCAAATTACACTGGTTGATCTATAAAATTCTTTAAAATTCTTGCTTCTTTGGGCTTCCATAACATTCTCGCACCAAGAATGTCATAACTATGGTTTTCTAAACTCTAGGGACCCTTTGAAAAATAATTCTTTAATCTTGACTTGTCATGATTAGTTTTTTTATAAAATAAGATAGTCAATTTGGTCATGTTTATAATCTCACTTTCATGTTTATTGGGTTGCATTAAGTTGACTAGAATTGTGTGGTTGTCTTGGGCAACTGGAATTTTTTAGAACATTTAAATTGAGGAATCCCAAGTGTTCTAGTGATGTTTATGAGGTTTCATTATTTGAAACCATGGTTTGTCAAGTAGCTAAAGGAGTGGAACACCTATTGTTGTAGGTATCACACAAAACTCAATGATCTAAGGCTTGGTTTCAATGTTATGAGGGTAATGGGGAAAGGATGTTCAAGGGCAAGTATGATTGGGTGGACCCACAAGAAACATCACATGCTTAATTTCCTAAAGAGGGCTAGATTTAGGAACAATTTTCTTGAATGTAGTAAGGTATTTTGTACATTGGTTTACATCACCAAGTTAAATACATTCAAAATATTTTAATGGTTCATGTTGATCAAGATTTGAACATGTTTTGATGTTTTTAAACATTTCCTTAATAAAAGTTTTTAGGAAAGTAATGCAAAAAAGTCTTAAACATATGAACCTCTTAGGAACCCTAAATGATTTTAGTTTTTTTAGTTCCTTGTTCTAAAAGAAGCCTATGATGTTTGCCTAGGGGTGGTGACCAACAAATTGGTTGAAATATGTAACATGAATTATTTACTATTTTTTGAACACAAGGAAAAGTACCCATTTTACAGCTACATGAAAAAAGAATTTTTTTGGGGGCTTTTAAACTAAATTTTGATTGGTTTTGGTAGGGGATGTCACGGACCATTTACTTACACCAAATATTCATAAAAAAAATCAAGCTTTAATAATCAAATATGCATCAGAAATTATGGCATTCTTGGAAAAATTGTAGTCCAAGAAAATGATTTCCTGAAAATTGTCCTTCCACAATTTGAATGTTGATTTGCATCTTGACCATTGATTAATATTTTAACCAATCATGGTTGTTGGTTTTGGCGGAATAAGGTTCCATGTTTTTATTTCCTATTATGGTGCTCAAAAAAGTTGGAGGTTGTGGCTGTTGGCTGTTGTGAAATGTTCCTTCTTGTTGGTGTTCATGATGCTTGGAGAATTAGAGGCTATGGCGAATGGGCAAGCTATCAAACATTCCCACCTTCGCTAAGTGCACAAATGATTATTCAAAGGCAATTCAAGACCAGGAACCAAATCAAACCATTGCAAAAGCATTGAAATGAGAATGTGCCCAATTGTATGCTCTAGTAAGAAAACATACTTTGAGTTGTCCTAGTTGTATGTAAATTGAAGTTATAGGATATGTAATTAGCATTAGGATGACCCTTCATCATTTTACACATGACCCCACATGTGTCTTCTTCATTTCCAATTGATCCCAATGTTTCAATATTGTGCTTATTAGTTTTTGGAAGGATTAATTATCATACAAAAAAATATTAGGGCTAGATGTCTATGCCAAGCTTTGTCCAAAGCTAATTATGTTGCTAATCTATGTGTTTGGAACATTGTTGAACTTGAGCCAATGGAAACCGTAAAAACCTTGCATTGTTTACAACAAATGGAATTCATAGTTGTTATACTCCAACATTAGCTTTGGTCTTCAAGCTTCTCTTCTTGCTCACCCAAGCATTGCCAAACTTCCTTTTGCCCAAATACTACAATCGTTATAATTTGGGCAAACAACTAGGCTATAACTCGATCTACAACTAGGTTTTTGACTTTCTTACATTTCTAGAATTAGGTCACATGAGGAAATTTAAGTTGTTGTAGTTCAAGCTTTGGAATCTATGTTGAAGATGAATGCAAATTGTGTGAAGTTGACCTAAAGGCTAAGTTACAATGGGGAACATTATGTTGCTATTCTTGCATCATCTATGCCTTAATTCATAATTTGTGGCAATGTCTACACATTTTTTGTTGCATGGGTCTAAGCATCCATTTTTTTTTTTTAGGATAGATGTTCTTTAACATGTAGTGCTTTGCAAATACACTAGGGGATCTTTCTAAGTGCTTAACTTGATCTCAAATTGTTGTTGTTATTCTTATGTAAGGATTACATTAAAATGTGGTGGAGTCGAACAACGTATTCAAAACTGGAAGATGGAATGACTAAACCACTATGGAAGATATGGACTTGGTTATCCATGCAAGTATGCAAGGCTAGAAATTTGAAAATGAGCTTGAAATAATAATGAATGATCTTTTATAGACTACATAACAGATAGTATGTTGATCATGGAGATGTCCATTATGAATTCTATCTCTTTGCTGTTGTAGACTTATTTTGAGGGCACACCAAAAAAAAAGTTGAATTCAAGGGGGTTTCAACAAAAAATACATTATTATAAACTAATGTTTCATTGTCCATCCTTCATGGATTCTGTTATGCTGAATAATGCAAAAATGAATTGCCAAGTACTCTCAAAGCCTACTAGTTTCAACAACATCATTGGTCATGTGGCCTAGCAAGCCTTTTTTGCAAAGTCTTTCCATAGATTTTGAAAAATCATAGTCAATTTCATATAGAAAAATCTATGACAATTTGTTCTTTTGTGTTCAATGTTATTAGGTACTTGAATGTTAGAAGTAATCCCAGCATGTAAAGGATCCTTGACCTACTTTATAGATGATTATATGTCTTATGCATGTACCATGTCTCATTTAGATAATGGGTGTTTTGGGTGCAGAAGGCTCAATGCAATTAATGGATTAATTATGGATGTTGCAAAAGTGGACACACATTGTTAGGGATTTTCACCTTTTATACAAATTTTCATAGCTCCCATGTTATCCTATTTTATCAAGTGAAAAAGTGATATACTAAAAGGGAAACACTTTGTTTGTTTACTATGTGTAACTAGGTGGCATTGAACACCCATTTAAATTATTATGTACAAGTTTTCTCTTTTTGGAATCCTCTACTTGCTTGACCATATCATTTGAATCAAATCTGGGGTGGCTCAATCTCCAAATATAATGTGAATGACCAAAAAATTTAATTTGAAGTTGCATGTTTGAATCAAAGGTAAATTGGAATGGCAAGTGATGGTAGAAGTTGATCGGGATTCAAGGCTGAGGAGCTTTGTGAAGTTTTGAAAAAACATGGGGTCCTTTCCAAGGCTGCTTGGAGATTTGGCATGTGAACTTGAATACATTGTTTTGAAGAGAGACATCCTCTACTAAAAGCTACAAAGCCACAATAAACATTTTGTTGGAGACTTGTTGTAAAATGTTTAAAGTCTCAAGTGGCAAAGGCCCTAATGGAAAGTGGTCAGCAACTTTTTCCTTTCATACATATCATACATTTAAATTGCATAGAACTAAATGAAAGATGATTGCATGTGTAGAGGATGTCCTATGAACATGGTGACTTCACAAACCATGAATCATTACTCAATTCTATGTGTCAAATGGTTTGGTATATATTGTCTTTGGCCAAGATTTGAATTTTTTTCTTCCAAATTGAACATCAATATTTAATTTATGTGTTAATTGCATGATGGCATGAAGTATGGGTAAGTTCTATCTTGCACACTACTTGAATTAGTGATTGGTTTATGAAGATTACATATAGTGTAATTATAAGGCATGCTAACCAATGTATCTAATTGTTACCACTCACTGTGATGCAGGATGATGAAGCTAGTGGTAGGATTGGTTCATAATCATTGGTTTTGTTATGAATGCAATGGTATGATACTTGTAAGAATTATTGTCTTATTCATTACATTATTGACGCAATAGATACTTTCAAATTAGATTAATTTGTGGATTTTTTTCTACCATCTCATCTACATGCCATGATTTATTTTTTACATGTACATTAAGCAATACAGTGATTGCATTTGGATTGATGTAATGTGATAGACAAGTTTTTACAATTCATTTGTGTTTACAATTAGGTCTTCAATGATAACCATAATCTAAGCAAATGATCTCAAATTCATGATTTCCATTGATGTGTTGCCCATTACAAATAGTTTAATCTCACTTTGTGATTGATTTAGTTTGGGATAGACTTCAATCTTTCAAAGCTTACCAAAATCTAATGAATATATTGTCGTCCACATCCACCATTCTTGTGTTTGTTAACTTAGTTTGCTATTCTACAATGTAATACTTCCAGGGAAATTGAATATCAAAGTAGCATTAAAAGTTGCAACATGTGACAACAATTGTTACCTAACTAAGCATTTACTATCCAAATCTATGAACTAGGTTGGAGCAACTTTTACACCCCTTTGTAGATCTTAGATATCAAACACATATTTGTAGAATTTGAACAAAGTTGTAATATGTTTAAATTTAGTAGTTGTTGATAGGTTTGTTGGTTTTCATAGTTAGTCTAGTTTACAGTGTAGCTACATAACACATCATCTGCAGAAAATTGCACATCTCATTTGTGATGGTGGTGTTGGTTATGGTTAAATTTTCTTTGGCTTGCATCTAACATCAAATCTTTTATTTCTTATAGTAAAACTACAACTAAGTACAATGCATAATGGGCAGGTAAGGAGGGTCAATTGTTTTAGTTTACTACTAGGTCCAATACTTTCATCAAGGGGCGATAGTGATGGTACACACTAGACAACAAGATGGTGAGGCAACTCACATTTGTGCAAATGATGTTGCTACAAGGAGATCTGCCTAAGGTGAACATGCAAGGAGGTTTAAAGAGTGACAAAGATCTCAAGTGCAAATTGCAATGGCCATTATGCTAAACCTATTGATGAAAACATTACATCTTTCAATGCAAATAGGTTAATTGGAAAATTTGCAAAAATAATTGTTGAATGGTTTCAATAAATTGCACAAAGAGGTTTAAAGTACCAAAAGATGTTGCTTCTTAAGATTTTGAAGAACCCAATTTGGAAAGATGTATTGCCAAATTTTGTTTAGTTGAAGTATGCTCATAACATAATGTAAAGCTTATCAAGAGGATGGCAATATGTCAAAGGTAACCACTCCAAAGATGACCAATGTGCTCAAAATGTGCTTATTCCTATGGTGGCATTAGATTCCCTTATTAGCATTTGCCAAACCAGTTTATTGACAAAGATTCACAGAAGAAATTTCAAAAGAGGGATGGATAGGCAGTTGGGTCTTGAGTCTTGCATGGATATAGTTCTTTGGGCTTTATGTGATAGGGCAAAAAGGAAAGATGTTTTATCCTTGGAGGTTTGCAACATGGTTGTCAAGTTTTGGATTGATAACACTCAAGTCAATCCCAACATGAAGGATGTTATAAGGAGGTGACTTGCTCAAAAATCATGGGAGTCACATCCAGGCCACCTTCTTTTGGAATCCCAGGTATGTTGCTTCTCTACATGACACACCATTAATGTAGCATTAACTTTATTAACATCACATGTTTCCATGACATCTATATAGAGGTTACAACAAATGTTTGAATTGATCAACTAGATTAGAACTATGAATTGATTCCTTCCTTGTTAATTGCGTATCATTGTAGACAAATTTGAAATACCTCATTCAAGCCTTCATGAATAACCATGACCACTTGTTTCAATCCTATTTTACATTGTTGATCTAGAATGGCCTTAGTCCCGATAGTCCTAATATTCAAGTTTTCCTTGTACTACTTGAACACTTGGGCATTTTTGAATTGATTACTTTATGTAGGTCCTTACCAAGTATGAATTTTCCTTTTTGTTTCCTTCAATTTTTTGTGCAAAGATCATGATATTTGGTTACTGTAATCTATATTTAAAATTTCTTGTATGGATAGGAAGCATACATCATATTTGCTATAACTTTTACTGATGTTATTGACATTTCCTTTATGATTCATGTTTTCAAGTATGTTTCTAGTTCCAAAAAGGATTTGGCTACATGGTTCCTTATGTAGCTAATGCAAAGAAATTACCATTTCCTTATGTTTTTTTCCTTTTTATTTTTCCTTTACTTATTGTTTTGTTTAGTATTTGGAGTCAATGCATTCTTTATTAATTTTTTTCTTGAAATGAATCTAGTTCCTAGTACTTTTTGCTTCCTAATTAAAGACAAATTTCCTTATCATTGAAAAAACATTTCATGAACCTATACTTCATTTTTTGTAAAGGTCATGATCAAAGGAAACAAATTTTTTCCTTATACTTGTATGCAAGTCTTTAGGGATTGACATTAATTATTACTCATGGAACTTGTAGCTGTCTTTTTACATTCGCTTTGTGGAACAATCAAAAGATGTGCGAATAAGGTTACGAGCTTTCTAGAGGTTGAAGCCATGGTTCATAAAAAGATTGAGAGAATTCAATTCTTGTTGTTGCAGCTACCATGTATGGCAAAGTTGAAAGATGGATACGATTCAATGCATATTGGGCTTTTTCATCAAAATTGCATGTGCGCTTGTGATCTTTGCCACTTGGCAAAATAACATGTGTTGCTAACTAGACAATTGTGATTAGTGTGCAAAATATGTCCAAAAGGATCAACAAATGAGTTTCACAAGTTATAGTGCATTCAAGGTGATTATTTTGCTTATGGTATTTCAACATTGCAAGTTGTCCTTTTGAAGCTAACATCAACAATGTAACAACAATTTCATGGCATCAATTTGAGAAAGTTATGGTGGGAAAATCAGATGATGGCAAAGATCAACATGCCTTTTGTTTTGAGTATAAATAAACACCTCCTCAAGTGATGATTGCATTCTTGAAGCCAAAGTTGAAGGAATTTGTTGTTCACAACTTTGAAGGTGGTAGGATAACATGTTTAAAATGTGTTTATAGAATCTATCTTTTAACCAAATTCTATTAGTTGTGGATTATGCTAAAAACTATTCTTTCTAATGGCAAAATGGAATACAATCTCAACATTGGTTTAGTTTTCAAGTCACCATCCTTGTGCACTTATCTTTTAGAGTCAATGAACATTAGGATGGGAACCCTAACACTAGAATTGTGACAAAGTACCACTTTTATATCAACAATGATAAGGTGCATGACAACTTGTTTTTGCAGCATTGTTTGGGTTACACAAGTAATACCTCCAAAACCAAAGCTAGCCACTCCCTGTAGAGCACATTGTGTTCTTAAATGGATGTTCTTCACAATTCAAATGTGGAAGGTCTTTCTTTTATGTTGCACGTTACCCATCATTGACCAATAGTAAAAAATTGTTTTTCGGAACATGCATGTAGTGGAATTATTTTGGTAATGGACATGGTAAAGGAAGGTGGGATGGAATTAAAGCCTCTATAAAGCAAGCCATGAGATTTGAATAGGTTGAACCCAATGGCATCTAGCTTCATAATGTCAAGGACGTTGTGAAGTTCTTGCAAGGGCATTTTAATCAAAAGCATGTAGGTTATACACAAGCGTGGAGAGATGTTCACCATTTGTTCTATGAAATCAAACTCGCTAATGTGAATCAAAAGCAACAATTTAATGCACACAATTGCAAGGATGCATAGTTTACATCAAGTATGCAATGTTGGATTAGATAAGATTTCATTGTAGATATGGAACTTGTCTTGTTTTTGCAAGTTCTATACAAATGGTGGTGGTGGTCCATGTGGCCATCTTGATTTTGTGCCAAGGTTCTCTTTGATTCAATTAGTGCCTTGTAGACCAGAGGATGTTAGAAACAAGATTGAAGAGGATAATTACGTGATTAATAATGATAGAGAAATGTTGGCAGCTACCTTAAATGTTGGCGAACATTTTGCAGTCATTGCTATGGAAGATAATATTGAAAGTGATGATTATTGGATACTTATATGTGAAGAAGCTTTGGCTATGGTTGAAAAGGTCAGCAAGGTTGACTACTAGGGGCAGAAAGTATACAAGGGAGAACAAATTGTAGTAGGGAAGTACTACAAAAGACAAGGGTGTAGCTTGCAATCTTACGTCTTGTGTGATGGAGGGCCAGCTTTCATTTACTCACATTTAATAAAGTTTAGTATGACTATTGCATGACATAGACAAAAGGGTGTAGGGATTAAAGCTCAAGTATACACTCTTCCCATGGATGCTTTCAACCATATTCAATCCATGTTAAGTGCAACATGATAATGGTATCATTTTGCCCTTTTGTTTATAAATGGCTCAAAGTTTTTAAATAGGTCTTTAACTTGTTTGTTTGTGTGATATATTGTTGTATTACATAGTTATTAGGTCAATTTTTTTAATTCCACTGGTTTTTGTTATTTTAAAAATCAATAAGGTTCATATGGGCTCATGTGAGACTTTGTGAGACACAACAAATCTCTTTATCATCTTGTCAACACCTTGGTAGTGTGAAGTTTTTTTTTTCTAGTAGGTAACAACTTGGAATAAAACAAGATCTACCACAAAAATAGGATAAGATGAAAATGAAAGTTCACAAAATCTACCACAGAAGTTGTAATAAATAAAATTACTTTGGATTTAACTTCAATTTCTTGTAAGAATTTTGGACATAATTTTGTCACATGAGGTTATTCTCCACTGTAACATATAGGTTTTCAACTTGGTTGGTACCATGTGTTTGACAAAAATATTGCAATTTTATGGGCAACTTTGTTCCAAATGTTGGCAAGCTTCATACCATATTAATATTAATATTTATGTATTCAACCTTTCAATTCTATGAAACTCCTAAGTTTTTGCAATTACTTACAACATGCATGTTTTTTTCTATCATTGTAACTTATCCTAGATTTAAAGTTGATAAAATTGCCTTGTGTTTTTTCTTGTGCTTTCTTATAATTTACACAAATGAATTAACACTAGGTCCCACAAATTAATGATCTCATGGTTGGAATATATCTAATTATTTCTATGTAATTGTGCATTTTAATTCTGGTAACATTGTTGTGCTTGCAGGTTGACATCCCAATCTTTTTTCTTTTGGTCAATCACAAATTGTATTAGAAAGTTTGTTTTTGTACATCATTTGGCATAATTATGGGGTACCAAAGTTATACCAAACCTTACATGTAAAAGGTCCAGGTATATGCAATTTTGCAATTGTCTCTTAGGAGACATCTCAAAGCCTTTGAGACATTTGAATTTTGAGTTTAAAAGAGGATAAAAAGTCTGATAACATTGAAAGCATGGTGCATTTGGGTTAATTATGTTTTATGTGTTTTCTTCACAATAGAAATGTGAATATGAAACTTTTTAGCTTATTTTCAAATTGGGCAATGGATGACCTACACATCAATGTCTTCAAAGTTTCATTGAAGGGACTTGTAAATCAATGTGGATCAAATAAGGGTACACAAAAATTTCCAAGAAATGTGATTATTATGGGACTTATCACCATACAATTCAATGATTATGATGTAGGTTGTAGTGAATTTTGTTGTCCTTCTCAAGGTCTAAAAGTCTTTGTATGAATTGTATACTCTTTTGTTCTATATTGTCTATTGGAAAAGTCCCTAAAGGCCCTGGGTGACACCTACAAATTAGCTGTGAATTGTTTAACCATTTCATGAACCCTAGTTAAGCAATTACATTTGCGATGTATATCAAAGGTAATGATTTCGATGGTTTTACTAGCTTTGTAAAAGAAACAATGATTCACTAAGGTTAAAATTGACTCTTGTTATGCTTAATGTATGTCCCTTACCCACCCTTTGAAATAACATTTGCTTTGATTAAGGAAGACCATAATAGATAGGGATTTTTAGATTCTATCAACAAAAATGGTAAAGGTTTACGAAATTCCATTTCAGTTGGTAGAAGCATCTAAATTCATCACATGCTCGAACCAAACACACAATGAAATGAAAGCCAATTTTCATTCATTAGAAAGATCTAGATTCCATTGAATACTTGAAAAATTAGATTGTGATTTCCTTTCACAAATCTCCAAAAATATTGAATTCAAAAGATCTATTTAGATCAAAATTTCATTCATCCTATACATATTTCTCATTTAATCTCCTTTGAGAATCTTTCTCCCAAAAAATCTATATTAACAAGTTCCTTAGTGTCAACAAATAGACAATTTGTACCTTCATTTTTCATTGGGGGGTTTTTATTTTGTTGTTTGAAATGTGTTTTTCATAGCTATGAGCTAATGAAACTCAATTCTAAGAGCTCTGCCAATTTCTTGAGTCTAAAGAATTCTATTGTCATATGTGATCAAAATGCAGCCATTCTTTAACATGTCCTTTTAAACTTTAGAATGCAAATGCCATCACAAAAATGCTTGTCATTGTTTAGTTTTTAGATAATTGTCTTATTATGGCCTCCCGATTTGTTACAACAAGTCTTTTTTTCTGCATTTTTTCTTTTTCAATCCCCTTGTTTGTCAAGTCAGTTTCTTGTTTGTTGCTAAATCTAGTAAATTTGAAGAAAATGGTGTTTGCGATTGTTGAGAATTCAAGCTCAACTAGTTAGGTTTCATTAGTTACTCGAGTAGGAAAGTAACTAGGTTACTTTCACAAGGTTGAATTACTTTCGTTACTTATTTTAGTTTGGTTATTTGTGGTTTGGTCTTGTTGTTAAATACCTTGGTGTTGATGGTTTGCTTCTCTTTTTCTTCATTACACAAGTTTGTGTATTTCTTGTGACAAGAACCTTGGAGAGTTCTTGATGTTTTGTTTTTTATTGTGCGCATTATGTTGTAGTTTCCTTTC
>Ga0209611_10004981_pt1 | contig 22494 bp, 13 predicted proteins | sample S1TSphgellanicum_3_FD_187693 | JGI IMG/M metagenome (GOLD analysis project Ga0209611, IMG submission 187693) | Host-associated microbial communities from peat moss isolated from Minnesota, USA - S1T2_Fc - Sphagnum magellanicum MG (SPAdes) (version 2) | ecosystem: Host-associated > Plants > Peat... | reverse complement strand
AGGCCAGTAGGTTGGTATAGGTACCTACTAGGGTGGGGTTCGGTCACTGTGGGTTTCATATTAACCGTGGTTAATGGTTCCTGCTTTCTACAGAAAGAGGAGGGGGGACGGGAAGGGAAGACGACGCTCTCGTGGAGCCTTGCAAAGAAACAACGAACGTCGGGTCTCTTTGATCTTCCATCGCCGCTTTCTGTCAGAGGTCGGAGCATTTTAGAGCATCTGTAGGCGTAATGGTGAGGTATTAGAGCGCTCAATTTGAGCCATTTCCGAGCTTCAGAGGTGGTGTAAAGCGGTTTTTTTGGAGCAATTGTTGTTGTTGTTGTTTCGCTGCCTGCGGGAAGAAGACTTGGTGGTGGCGGACAACGACATGGGGGAGTGGTTGAGGAAGGTGACGACTCCGTTCAAAAGGATGTGGGGTGCGGTGCATACCGTAGTCCTTCTGAGACTGCATCCTCACAAACGTGGTACAGATTTTCTTATTTTAATTTCACTTCTTTCTTACTTTCCGGCGGCTGTATTGTTTGTGTGCTGAACGATTTGATTTATTTTTATTTTGTGTTCGAGAAACAGCAATTTAGATCCTTTTGGCTGCTAGGAAGAGCAAAGAAGTCTAGTTTTTTGTGGGGAAGGATGAGATCACACTGTAGACGTTTGATTACTTAGTCTGCCTGCAAATCTACTCATTCTAAGGAAGGTATAGCGTAACGGAAAATCGGTCGGGGGGAGAGAAGAATCATACGAGAGAATTGCATAATACTCTCACTATTTCAGGAGTGAAGAGGAGAGGATGACGATGACGATGGATTGAGACTCAGGGAATTTTTCCAGATGAGAGAGAGAGAGTCAAAAGAAAATCGAGTCAGGAATTCCTGTCGCTCTGTGTTTCTCAGCCGAGTAAGGTTCGTCGTCAGTTGGCGATTGCATTGCAGACCTGAGAGAATTCATAACGCCGAGCATGATGAATTGCACCTGTGCTCGGTTCTGAATTGATCAAAGGAGCTTTTGTATTACGATTTCGATTATTATAATGTCTTCATTTCGTTGCGGAAATTGTAGTCGCGCTGGGAACGACGTTAGTACTTATTACAATTACACAGACGAAGCAAAGCGAGAGAGAGATAGAGAGAAAGGCTGAACTCTCCAACTGTTGGTTGGTAAATCTCTCTGTTTGTTCCTGTAATTGCAATTTCGAGATTTCAGTGAATGGAAGGCTCCTGTCTGCATGTAGACGCATACAGTTTCCAATCCTTAATACTTTGTCAGGCACTTGATGATGTCTATAGAAGCTCCAGCATCATCATCACAGATGTTATTTTGTGTTATTTTGCGTTTGTCTTCCTGTTGTCCAAGGGAGCAGCCTTCTTCTTCGTCATCAGGTTCAATGTGAAAAAGCATTCCAAGGGTGCATCCTTCTTCTTCTTCTTCTTCTTCATCATGTTGAACGTGAAAAAACATTCTGCTGATCGATTGACATCTCAACTTGTGTATGAGCAGGGCAAGGGATTGGGAAGCTATACAATGAAGTGAGATCCTGCCATTATGATGATGTGCACGTCATGTGGTCGATGCTCCAGCAATCCCGTTATCCTTTGGGGTCTCCAAAACGTCACTGCCGCATTGCCAGAATCTTCGAGTGATGGGTGGACTGGAAATCTGAAAAGCATTTCTCTGGATGGACTGGAAATCTCAATATTGAACATCCAGAAAGCTTCCTGTAGTTAGTTGTGTCTTTGAACATCACCATGGTCAGCAGCTGTGCATAAATTGAAGAAGACCCTTTGCTTCTGAAGTCATGTGCTTCTTCTTCAGATTATGCAATTTTTTGCATTAAAATGTTGTAGTATGGAGCCAGAAATGGATAGTTTCTATGCTGGCAGGTGTGGATCTCATAAATCAGAAGTCGTACTTTTTCAAGAGCTTTTTTCTCCCTTCCATCAGGGGACTAGATCAGTTGGATCTTGTATAGACTTTTACCTTCTATTAAATGCATCAAAATGCTCACAAAACTGCTTCCTTCCTCTGTGTAGTTTTCTTCTCTGCACTGACCGACTGACTACTACTATTGGTGTTCATGCAAAAGTCTAATGTTTTTCAATCTGTTTTTCTTTGTTCATTTTTGCTTTTGAACCCTTCATATTTTGTGCCTTGTAGTCACAACTAAGAATATGAGAATTGAGTCTAACTGTGTACTTGAACATATCTGATGAGATTGCTCATGTGACCATTTGCTGCAGATTTTGATATGGATTTAGGAAATCTAGTCTCCATCTGCATGACTGACACAACAGAGAAAATGGGTACTGAGAGTTGGCAGGTTAGCCAGTGAAGTGTTGAAGACCATGTGAATTCAACTGGGAATATTTTGAAGCACAATTGTAGGCTCTTTGCTGTTGTCAGAAGTGATCGTTTGATTGATTGAGTCAGTTTATGTGCTTGCTCACACTTTTTCTTTATGCTCAGCTGATGAGAAGATGAGAGATCTTCAGGCTTCTTGGTGCATGTTTGAGAAGACCCTGTAACTGGTACGAGATCTTCAGGCTTCTTGGTGGATGTTTGAAGACCCGGTCACCGGTAAGAGATCTTCAGGCTTCTTGGTGGATGTTTGAAGACCCTGTTGCTGCTGATGAGATTTCCTACCACATGAGGTTTGAACAAAATACTTTCTACTCATCAGGTTTAGCATCAGAATCAGGAATTGACCAACAATTTCCATTGTTTTGTGCTTTTTGCTTTCCAATGAAATTGTGAAAACCTCCAGTAGGAAATAAACAGGGGGAAAAAAAACCCAAAAGAACCTCTTCTGTACCTGATACTTTAAAGGGAAACATGACCTTTGGATTTAGGAAAGAAATGCCTCCACAACAGTGCATCCTTTTTCGTTGTCTCCATCATCTGCTTGATATTGTCTATGTTTTTCTCTACAGGAGTTCCCCACACTAGCTAGTGTGAGAAATCAAATCTGACGCCACCATGGAGGACCAGCTCTGAATATGCAAGGCTCTCCCTCCCATGATAAAACTGATGCCTGCAATCCAACCGCACGTTCAGGTTCTGGCCCATGCTGTGCCTTCCATATTTCTTCACCTAGCTCCAGATCATCTTCATTTGCAGCTCTTAGTCTATCTAGGAAAGGATCCAAGTTTGGAGATCTGAGTCGTGCAGCTGCAGCTGGCATGTACACTGAGTCTCCAACCAGAGGTGCCCCCAATGCTGCAAACTGTGCCCGAATCTGCAGGAATGAAACATATGTGATTCTCATCTCAGTTAAGTTATGAAACCACTTGGAAGGTATAACCATCCTCACTTGTTCAATCAAGTCTAGCACCTATACAACATTCTATTATATAATAGAATTTTTTTAATGGTTTTTAAGTAGAGTATTGGCATCACCCTTAGCTCTACACCAAAAAGATAAAAAAAGTCCTGATTCAAAACATACAAATTGTGTATGACAAAAAGTCTGAAAATCCCCTGAGTTCAAAGTCCTTCTAACATCCTTCTTTTGTTCTGAAACTACTACTGGTGATACCCCTGCCATTTCTTGAGAATTCTATGATCATCATGTACTTAAAAAGGTAGTAGTATAACAGAATTGTGAAGACATGGAGACATGCTTCATTACCTGATGTGTGCGACCTGTTAACAGGCGGACAGGGCACTCATATGCGTTACTGCAGGAGACCCAGCCACAGTCTCCAATAAGGAATTGTTCCTGTATGGCAGGACTGGGCCAAGGTACTTGCTTGCAATTCTGTACCTCTAACTCACAATGGAACCAGCCTGCATTTGGCACTGCATGCGCACTGAAAAACGCATCAATGCTGATCACCTTTCCAACTTCTATGGAAATGTCATTCTAGACTACAGGATGGAAATCTCCTCAACAAGTGACTCAGAATTAGCAATAGAGGCTTGATCAGTGTGCATGCTAGATCAATTTACTGCTCTACTTAATCTTATGTGATTCAATGCACTGGGTGAAAACCAATGTTGGGTGGTTCTTTGCTTTTATGAAGACCCCTCTGGTTCTGGTTCTAAAAAATGAAATAGAACAGTTCCAGCTCTAGTTCTGGTTCCTCACATAAGAGAATCTGGTTCTGGGTCTGGTTCTTGCCCCAAAAAAATTCCGGTTCCAGTTCTGAAAATCAGATCTGGTTCCAGATAATCCAGACTGGAACCAGTGGTTATAAACTGCTGGCTAACCTCCAGTTAGCCCCCAGTCCTAGTCATTTTCTTTCAAGAACTCTTTTTTTCAAAAATCTTGGTTCTGGTTCCAGTTCCCCACATAAATCAAGAAAGGGTCGAATTCTTTTGTGCAGGGATTTAATGGTTTTCACATACATTGGCTTAGAATCCGTGGCGCATAACGAGCTGGTTGCATGAAGTGCACATGACGTCCTACAGCTACTGGTGCAGCTGCCAATGCACAGTATTCCTTTTTCACTTTTCTCTCCTGATTTTGATGGAATACACCACCACCACAAGTGTTACTGAAATCACAAAATTTCTGTAATTCCAAAGTTGATACAAAACTCAGGTAACAGGAAAATATTTGCAACAAGCTTTGGTGAATGACTGCCTCTAAAACAGGAGATTATGTGAAAAGAAACAACTGACCCTGAGCAACATGTGGAAATGTGAAGAGAATTGCTTTGTCTTTGCAAACACTACACTGCAAAACAATAAACCAACAGCCAACCATGTCAGACTGGGAACCACTTGAGACCATAATCTTTGGCTTGCCAGGATGTAGTAACCAAAACAATATTAGTATTTGTAGAAGACATGGTGATACTGATCATGAAAGATGAGGACATACCATCCTTCAGTGCATGTATCAATCTGATGAGTGACAATTAGTGGATCTTTGAGCCCTAATGCCCGCCCCACAAATGTTGCACACATCTCTTCCAGATTGTCAACTGTACCACCCACCTGACATTGGCACATGTGACATAACATCCGTTAGGGCATTCCCTTGCACTGTGCTCTCCACTCCACACTAGAATTTCATGCATTTTTCTATACTACTGTGAAACTACGGTGGATATTGCACACATTGCAGAGGACTACACAAAAGCCCAAGAATTGCAACATCCCACTGTGTAACCAGGGCTCAGAAACATACAGAGACACCTGCAGGTTTGTCAAGGACCACATAAGAGTCTGTCTCAGCTATGATCCTTGACAACCAGTCGATCTCATATACTCTGCACCCATAACAACAACACAAATCAAAAGTAGCTTGTTGAAGGAGATTGTGCAAACGAACAGCCAAAATCGCACAAGTGCAGCAGAAATTTTTGATATAAAAGCATTGAAATAGGGAAGAATTGTGTTGAGAAGAGTGTGCAAACAACTATTACTATTTATTGCATTGCTGTCAAGGAAGTAACACTTTTAACAAAAATTGGTTGAATAGGGTCATGGCGATCATGGAAAAATATGGTGATTAAGGGAAAGATGGATTGAAGGACCTTGGAGCACGCTTGGGATGGACATGCACCCGCAAATAAGTACCAGTTTCAACATGAAAATCTTCACTTGTAACTCTGAACACCTTTTGTGCCTCCTTCATGGTCTTCCCTTTCAAGGAAGCCCGCTGTTTCTTCTGAAGGGAACGCAAACGGGTGACCCTATTGTAAAGCTCCAGCTGCTCAGAAGAAGCTGTGGGTAGGGGAGTAGGACACTCCAGAGCATAATGCATTGCTCCAAAATGTATGAGATCTGCCACATAACTGTCACAATAAAAAATAATTGTTATCTTTGCCACATATAGATCATGGGTTTTCCAGAAATTGCTGATCCTCTTTGCATATCAATCATGGTTTTGGCAGTAGACAGATCCAAAGATTTATAGATGCAGGAGCTTCTAAGTTTTCCATTTATAACTATGTGAATCCTGAGCTCACCATGCTGCTGCACCTATGCTGAGGAAAGGAAAAAAAATCTACCTTTTGTGCTATTATATACCCCCCTCTCTTTCTCTGTCTGAATTATAGTCACAAGTGAAACTTTCTGCAAAATTCTCTTGCAAATGTTTTTGGTGTGGTTTGCTCTCATTGTGTCACAACTGAAGAGGATGGATGTTTATGGGGGGAGATGATGACTTACGCAGGTGGGAGTGCAAGAGCAGTGGACACAATATCAACAATATTGCCCTCCTGTTCAACAAGCATGTGCTCAATTCGTGCAGGTAAAATATGTTGTGTACATGGTAGTAGCCGATTGTATTCCACAGGCCTGGTTGGTAGAAAAAGAAGCATACAAAACCCACCAAAAGCAAAAAAACTGGTAAGCAGAAACCACAAGACAAATATCCCAAAATGTGAAATGTTCAAGCAAATGCATGAATGTATGCATGCTTGTGAGCATCACTGAATTCAGAAACAATGCACAATGTTCAAGCATCACTGAATTCAATATATGAATTCAGAAACAACAGCATTTTGCAGATGGTCATTCTCTCTCTCTCTCTCAATGTTGAAATCCATTGCATACAGATACTAATGGATTTCTCTCTCTCTTTATTCTTGCAGAAATTGTCAATTGGGGATCATGGATCTGTTGCCTGAAAGATTGATTGATGTGCAAACAAAGAAGGGAAAGAAAAGATCGAAAAAAAATGATAGTCATGAAAGAGTACTTTACCCTAGGAAGACTGATTTTCGTTGGCTGCTGGTGGAGACTTTAGCCAGGGAAGAGTCTGCAGATGGTGATGTGGAGCTTGCTTGTTGCAGGGCAGCATTGCAGAGGTCTGACACCACTCTTGTTTGCAGATGATGATGCAAGATGAATCTCATCCTACCACCACAGCTTCCAGTTTTTTGCAAGAGTCCAATAAGCAACCCATTTGCCTTGTGCCGCTTGTTGTTGGAGAGTTGTGAACAAGCAAATGGACGATGAGCGCATATGGAATGCAGAAAACAGAGAGGGTTGATGGAATGACGAGTGGTAACAGCCATGATGCACAAGCAAAAACCTCACAAAACCCCAGATGCGAGTGAATTTCAATTGCTGCAGCACAATGGAGAAAATCTGGTGATGAAGAAAAAAAATCCAACAGAATTCAGATGGTTGCAAATGGCTGGGTGGTGTCCAGAAGTTTTTTATGGATGCCGAGCACATATGGAATGCAGAAAACAGAGAGGGTTTATGGAATGAGGAGTTGTAACAGCCATGATGCGCAAGCAAAAACCTCACAAACCCCAGACACAAGTGGATTTCAATTGCTGCAGCACAATGGTGAAAATCTGATGATGATGATGAAGAAGTCAACAGAATTAAGATGGTTGCAACATGAGTGGCGGTGTCCAGGAATTTCTTTATGGGTTTAGGGTTTGCTTGATTCCCTTCCAGGGGAAGCAAGCAAGCAAGCACAGGAACTGAGAAATGAGCGAATTCCTGCAGCAGTAGCTATACCTACTACAGCAGCTTCAAGCAGTCTGTGAAAGAAAAAGGGTTGTGGATAGGTACCAGAAATACATACCAGCGAGCGCTGCTGCTGCTGCTGCTGTTTTTGCAATTTCTAAACCTTGACGAGATCTGGTGAGATTTGTTTCCGAGTTTGTTTTGTTGAGCAAGCAGCAACGAGGCTTGATCCTAGACTGCTCTTGATGATTCGGACATCATCATCAGAAGACAGCCGTCCAATTGATGAATTGCTCGCCTTCCCAAAGCCATTGCGTGTCACTACTGTGTGAAGAAGGAAGCTGCAGCTGAGCTTTTCCTCTCTATGGCTTTTGCTTCCACCATGAAATGGCGGCATTCGGAACCAGTACTTCCATTCTCTGGAGAGACAGACCTTCAGAACAAGGAACTCCAGACACACACACACAGAGAGAGAGACACACACACACACACACACACACAAATGTGAGTGTGTGTGTGTATTTTCCACAAACCTAAAGTTTTGTAGATTAGGCAAATCCGTAGAAGCTGCTAAATGCGTTTTGGGAGAATGTTGCGAAAGAACCCAAGGAAGGCGGGAGCTATAGTCGATGGCAGGAAGGGTTTAGGGTTTTGGGTTCTTCTCTTAAACCTGTCTAAATAATCTTTCTCTCTCTCTCCTCTCTCTCCCCAGAGGCACAGTTGTTCAGATTTCCTCACACCTCTCTCAATGCGTAGAATGCAAACATACAAATGTAAATCTGAAAAAATGTGCAAGAATGACCTTGAGGTCTCGTGAATGGTGGTTGCAGGGTTGTTTCCTCAGCTTGGTGGGTTGCTGCGGGCTTCTTTGGGGTTGGTGGGCGAGTGGGTTGCTACATTGTTGGGGTTACAGTAGCAAAGTTTTCTGACCATTGTCATCCTGAGAAAGAAACTATCAACTTTCTGGTTTTTGTGGATATGACTGTGAGATCCTTGGACTTTGGGCATGAGGATGAATCATACATTCATGAATTTATTTGGTATCAAAAGGAGAAGAAGTCTAAGTTTGCCATCTTACGGTTGAATCTTGCATGCACTCTTCACAAATGCCACCAAAAATTGTACATGTAACTGAAAATGCTGATCACAGCTTTGCATCATACAAGACATTGGGTGGAATTCCCAAGCAATGCATTCTTCAAGTGCATTCAAGCAAGCTAACAGAGTTCAGGTCTGTACTATCACATTATTTGTGCATATTTAGAAGCATTGTTTCTTTAGCTTCATGTATGTGTTTTGTGGACAAGGTTTATCTGAGAATGTGGAGGACCCATATCATAGATTCTAGCAGGGAACCAAACCTTCTGATAAATGTGTAGATTGCAGCAGAAGCTGAAATGTCTAGGATCTGTGCTGGAGAGAAGTCAGTGATTGTGCTTCCAAGGATGCAGTTTTTCACTTCAATGTTCAGAGATTTTGCATTGTTAGAGCTGTTGTTGTGCAGTGACCCAGTGATCAACTCTGGAGTTCAGCAGCTGGGCTGAGGGAGGAAAACGAGGACATCATTTGCAAATCACTACACCAGATTTATTCAGACGAAGGGGAGTTGAATCTGAGGCTTGAATTCTGTCACAAAGGATGTTTCAAGAGACAATCTCTCCTACAGCAACATTGCATAAAAGATTCTACTACTACTATCTTCCCCTTCCTCACAAAGCTGTGGATTATGGAATGTATGGGTGACAGTAAGACATTTTACATGATGGCTGCTGGCAAGCTGGCTGCAATTATTGTTCTTGCTCTCTTTGGTTTCTCCTTGAGATGAAACATGTGATCCCTTGCAGATCTCCTCCTTTATGATCATGACTTCTGAACTCAAAGCAGCCTGTCACATCCACCTTGCACAAACATTTTTGAACAAGGGGAGAAAAAGACAAAATCTCAGGAATTTGCTGGAGAAGCAGCAAATCCTGGATCTTATCAAGGATCACCTGCATTCTGAAAATATCATCTTTGTTCATGGTGAAGGTACAATAAGCTGCATTGGAGTATTTTACTATCTACCTGTGTGCCAAGGAGGAAACCATCACTGGAGAAGAATTTAGTATTCGTTGGCATCACAGGATAGTGCAACAAACAACTTCTGGATCTTTAGATTTTTTCCACTGGGTTGAAGTTTTCCCTCTATGATTTTGCGGCATTCCATACTGTACAGTGTTGAATCTGTCTGGATTGTTGGAATCCATGGCAGACTGATTCTCCCATGCAACAGAGCCTGCAGCAGCAGCTGCTCGATGTCCTGGACCTTCATAGTAGCGAGGTCCAGGAGATCGTCGAGGAGCTGGAGCAGCTTCAAAATTAGGGGATCGAGGAGATTCAGCAAACTTGTGTGGTGGTGCTCTCTTGTACATCTCAGGGATTCGATTGTCAGAGGATTGGTATCTTGCTGTTCTTGGTAAGGACATGGCATGATGATGAGTTTCGTGCCGCATAACCGGATGTGCATGCTCTTCGGCTTCTAACGCTTCCCAGTACCCTATCTGTTGCTGACCTTTGTCATGATGGGTGGGCATGGTGTGCCCACGCCTAAGTCCCTGCTGATGATGCTGCTGCTGTTGCTGATGCTGCTGCTGTTTTCCCCATTGTGTCGGCTTGTATAGAGGTACATCTCCAACATCAGGTGTGATGTATTGATCCTGGTATCTACCATTTGCTCCAGCTCTTTGGTTGAAGCTGCTCTGATAGGAAGAGAACAGTCTCGGATCATTGAAAGATGAAAGTTGGTCAGGCTCATCTCCTCTGTGAGTGGTGATGATGCTGAAATCCTGAATGTTTCTGCTACCGCCTCTGCTGCTGCCACGTGAGTTCTCTAGATGTAGAGGAATTCCAAACTCGTCAAAGGATGGCTTCTCTCCAGCTTGTGTAATCATGCTGAAATCCTGATGATGATGATCTGGAGAAGCCTTTAGATGCAGAGGGATTCCAAACTCGTCAAAGGGTGGCCTCTCTCCAGCTTGCGTAATCATGCTGAAATCCTGATGATGATCTGGCGGAGCCTGTAGATGTGGAGGAATTCCAAGTTCATTGGAGAAGAAGGACGAAGATGGCGACCGATCCCCAGCGTGTGTAATCATGCTGAAATTCTGATCAGCCGGAACCACCACCACCCCAACAGGCTCCTTCTTCTTCTTCTTCTTCTGTAGGGTCATTCCAGACGCTGCTGCTCCCCCCACGGAACTGTCGTAGTCGTAACCGCTTTCCTGCTGTTGCTGCTGCTGCTGCTGCGGGCGTCTGTAAGTGGTTCGAGGAAGGCCGCCTCCTTGTGGGTGAGGAGGGGCGTCATGGGTCGATGTTGATGGGTTTTGCTTTGCTGGAAGCTTCTTCTTCTTCACAACATCGTCGTTATCGTTGTCTTGGCGTTGTGACAAATTACCGAATACACCTCCTTGTTCTGTGGAAGAAGGGGCAACAGCTTGAGGAAACAGTTGAGGAGGTCTCCCTTTCTTTGCAGTTACGGCTTGCCGTCGAACCGGATCAGAAGAGGAGGAGAAGCTTCCACGCCTTACTTCTACAGTAGCAGCAGAAGCAGCAGCAGCAGCAGCTTCATTACTCCTGCCATTCAGCGTCGTAGAGCTAATAACACTACTAGCTGGAGTCATCCTCTCCTTGAACTCCACCGCTTTCTCAACTCTACCACTACTGTCTTCTACTTCTCCTTCTTCTTCCTCCTCTTCCTCTTCTTCTGCTTCTTCTTTCCATCTTCCTGCTGCACCACCAGCTTGCAACTCCTCCATTACATACTACTACTCCTCCTCCTCAGTCCTCTCCACAAAAAACATACACAAGATCTAAATCCTCCACCTCCTCTTCCTCCTCCTCTTCTCTTCTCTTTTCTCTTCTCTTCTCCCCCGCACTCGTCCTACGGAAATTTGGTACTCCCTGGGCTCGCACACCTTAGGATCCCTTCGTCTGGTCCCGCATCTGGGAGACAAGGGCTTTGACCTTTCAAGTTTGGTTCGTTCTTTCGTTTGTTCGTCCGTTCGTTCGTTCGTTCGGGGAATCTCATGATTGGTCGGTTTTCAGCGAATCTGTTGACTTTTGTGACTCGGATGATCCTCATCGAGTACCGCGAATAATGAAGCAAAGAGAATCAATTCAAGAATATGCTTGTTTGGGTGAATCTGTTGACTTTGGCCCTGTCAATTCTCACAACAATTTGCATCTCTTTTTTCTTTTTCTTTTTTTTTTTTTTTTTGGTTTTCAACTAGTTTTTTCTTTTCGTCTCTTTTCATTTCATTTCTTTTCTTTCTTGGTTGGGGCGAAATTCAGGGTTTTCCTTTCAATTGTCGCCAATAATAGTAATAATAATAATAATAATATAAAAATCACTCACTCATACCATAGTATAAAAACACCAAAATTCATTTAAATTGCTTCTAAATATTATAAATATCCCCCATGCTTAGGAGAAATCCGAGTCTCTTGAGTCCAAATAAAACATCTCTTGGGCTTCCTTACTTACTTACCATGGGCCCCTAAGAGACCTTACTCAAGAAGGTGAAGGTACCATTGTAGGTGTTGGTTCACTTCGGGTTCAAGGTGTCCCTAGCTAACCATGGTGGTTAGCTTGCTCGGTCAGTCTTTAGCAGTGTTGTCCTGGTATATATGGTGGGCATGCAACCCGGGTATGTGGTACTCATATTGAAGGTCATACATACTAGTTGTTGGGTATGACTTGAGACCATCATACCCACCATATACCATTACCAATTTAGTATAAGCTTGAGATCATCATATCGGGTATACTAGTGTGACCTATGCCATCGGGGGCCAAAGTGCAAACCCATTACAAAAAATAGGGAAACTCAACATGTGAACATTGTTTTGCGATGTATGTATAATTTTTTGAATAGCCAAATATGAAAGGATATCATGCTTGAAATTGAATGGTAAAAAGCCTTCAAGTGTTACCATGCTCTCAACTAGATAGCTACTTTGCCTTATACCAATATTAGGTTTAGGGTTTCCCAATAGCACCATACTTTCAACTCATGTGGTTTGCCCAAGGTCCTCTCCTTCTCACTTATATAGATCGGGCCAAAGGGGGAGGCACTACATCTTCACATTAAAAACTTCTAGTTAGTTTGAGGAGGTTTTTCTTTTTTTTTTCTTTTTTTTCTTTTTTGGGTGATGGGCCAATCAAAATGGTTCATTGCCCCTCCAAAAAATTAAAAAATTAAAAAAATGTTGAGAGGAAATCCATCTGATTAATAGAAGTAACAATAGGGTACTACTATTTGTTAAGGGGATGATGGAGCCCTTTCAGTGTTTATTATGGTGCCGAAATTATGCCAGTTGGAATTTTAATTTAAATATTTGGAAATATGAAAAATAAAGCTCTAATTTCTGAGTTTCTTGTGAAATTACCGAAATTTCAATATTTTTGAAATTTTTGAAAATTGCAAAAAAAAATTGGGTTTTCTTTTTTGTTTTGTTTCATCTGTGGTTGCATGTAAAAATAACTTTTTAATTGGACTTTAGTGATTTACACCAACATCTTATGGTTCTAGCTTTTCAAAAAGAACCTTGAGTCCTGGTTCCATTTTATTTTTTAAACTCCAGTGCATTGACAACTAATTATGTTATTTGTAGAAATGTTGAAATTTTCAAAAAAATCATTTTTTCAAAGAATTTTTTTTAAATAATAATAATATTCTAAAATATTCTGGAATTACTCTTTTTCTTGACATCAAATCTTCAAAATTAATTAATTATTCGACAGACACATTTTGAAGATGCCCCTTGACTATGGTAATCTATTTAATTTGATGGAACTTGCCATCAAAATGGTGTCAAGTATCAACATGTGCATCATGTGGTATCATATTTGGACCAACCCAAATAGAAGTTGAAAATATCACCAACCCACCTTAATGTTTTGAAGGTAGAGATGCCTCCAAAAGTTGGCATGGTGGGCATTTTCAGTAAATACCCTTTTTTATATTTGAACTTGTTTCATTACTTTTGTGTGATAATTTTCCTAGGCATTTTCATATGCTAAACTTGTTCATTAAAGTTAACATAGTGTGGGCACCAATTTGAACCTTTGTTTCTTGTCTCAAGCCCAATCAACATAGGTACATTTGTAAAGTAAGTTGAAATGTGCACTAATTTTTGGAAATTGGGGACCATGTCATCATTTGACAATTCTTCATTATTTGAAATAATAAAGGCGAGGTACAAAAGCAATGTGATGAAGCATTGTGCTCCATGGGATACTAGAATTGGGGTTCAAATCCTTTTGTGAACTAGTTTTGGACTAGCAAGTAGTTTCATCCCCTATTTTTTTCATCATGTCATATTCAACTTCACTTGTGGACATCATGATAATGTCCACTACGATGATTTTGGAGCCTTGTATGGAAATAGTAATCCACTATTTTTCTAAACACCAGGGGATCTAAGTATGAGTTTGTGAAAACAAACTATTTGATGAGTGTAATATTAATTGCATGTGATTGGATCATCAACATGGATGAGGTTGGTTATGTCTTTATGATCTAATTGTAAAACGTTTCATTAGTCATGAAGACCCCCTTTAGTTTTTGGAGTTTGGAGTGAAGGCAACCATTTTTGCTTTCCTAATGTGAAGGTGACAAAAAAATGTAAGAAGTTCTAATTGTTGTATCATAACAATTACATTTTTATGAAATTGTTCCATATGGTTAAGTGATGTGGAAACAAAATAGAAATTTCATAAACAAAATTTCAGATTTTAGTTCCTTTGATTATGAATGTCAAGTGTGTTAAATTGAAAAAAAAAAAATCTTTACTTTGAAATTCATTAAATTGTAAAATGGAATGTGAGCACAGTCATGGCAATCCCTTTGTTGTGACCTTACCTTTGGACTTGTGACAAGCTTTGGACTTGCGACCAAGGCTAAGGCAAAACCAGCGAAATAAGATGGTTATGATGCCAAGGCATTGCATGGGTGAAATATTTCTTGAAGTGACTTGAAAGTGTGTGACAACATGTGAAAGTGAGAAACCTCCAACATTTTCCCATGTGTTTTTTTTTGGGAATTTTATTTTAGGAATGGGGATTTTCACATAGTTTCAAATTTTTGGGGCAAGGTTTGGGGATCAAATATTAAACCTTGTTTAAAATTAGTGATTTTATATCATTATAAAATTCTTGAAATGAGCTATAATGGATGGAGCAACATGCCCCCCAAAAAATCATTTTAAACTTGTAAGACAATTTGAGAAGTCAAAACAAAAATGTCTCAATGTTTCCAATTGTCCATAAATGTCCCGCACATCTATAGTGCAATGTGGAAAGAAAATTGTGTCCAATTAAAAGCTTGATATAATATTGGAAAGATCTCTTCAAGGATTAGTATAAAATGTGGTTGCATGTCCAATTTGGTTGCATTTCAAGGGAGTTATGACTAGATGAAATTTGAAAGCAACTTTTGTTTCAATATCAAACATGTGTCTGGGGAGTCCCAAGTAGGAATTTGTCATTTCATGGTAAGCTCAATCGAAAGTTATGAAGAATGATATCTCCTTTCAAGTCTAAAACATGGTAGTCTAAATCACAATGAGTCCAATGTGAATTCATGGCTAGTTTGTGAACCAAAATCCAAAGGGGTTCACTCTTTGTATATTTATAAAACACTTAAAATAAAAAGATTTTTTTAATATGTTATAAAAAAATGGAATATTATAGTTATATTTTAATCATATTTTCAATGGGCATCTTATTTACATTGTAATAATCATATTTTAATCAATTATAAATACCTTGTTTACATTGCAATAGATATATATTTTTTCTCAATAAATTGAACTTTTTTTTGCACATTATTGGGAATAAAATGGGAATGACCTCCCCATGACCAAAATTGGTTCCAATCACATTGACCATTTAACTATTTTTTTGGTTTATGTAGTTGATGTGATTGAGAGGATTGAATGGGAAGCATTTTTTTTTAATATATTCTTCGAACTCCTACAACATCTTTTTGTTTCAATACAAAGAATTAATGAGCACAACCAAGGTTTATAAGTCTTTGTAATGCATTACATAGAATAGCTTACATTACCATAATACCTTGGTTGTTTCAACAATTAATGCCGAATATTTAATTTATTTTAAAATGTTCATTTCGACATTTTTTTTAATTTAAAACAATCAATATAAAAAATTTCATCAATTATTATTTTATAGTACATGGATGTAAAGCACTATTCATCCATTTTAATTTTCAATTTTTTGAAAGCAAGAAAAAACTCGTGTCAAATATTTTCTTGAACTACCATCAACTTTTCAAGCTTCTTATTCTCTAAGATTGTGTTAAATTATTTTTTGATGGAGTGATATGAACAATTTTTGTAGAAATGTTTTGTTGGTTTAAAGCATGGATTTGCAAGGATTTTGTTGAATGTTTAATGAAAGATGAACAACCAAATATAGCATCAAAATACACTTATTTTTATCTTTAAAAAGTCACAAGTGAGGAAAGAAAGATTGCATTACAACATGAAATAGACTTACTCAATGCATTTATTGTTTTAGACAAAACCATCTTGAAACCAGTGGAAAGTAGCTAGTAGGTAGGCCATGGAAATATATTTCTTGTTCTTGTGTGTTATTAAACCAAGAAATCAAAAAAAAAGTTTATGGAAAGGCAAGTGAAGAGGCTAGTGGAGAAGTAGGTGAAGGACAACACACAAGAAATGGAAACCAACAAAAGAAAAAGGGGGAGTACACCAACTAGTTTGTCTTGAATCTTTGGCCACCCATCATGGCTATTATAAAAAAACATGGTAACAATTCTTGATCCCTACACTTACTAAAAATAGCTTACATGAAGCCTCGAATCCCAAGTCCATATGAAAAACTAGGGAGGGCAAGTTTGTGGGATTGGTTTACACCCCACAATGATTTAAAACCAAACTACATTCATGCACAACAACTTGGGACTGCCATAAAAAAGACCAAATACAACATACTGGTACTTGAAGAATATCCAAAGCTTCAAAATACCTTGGTTACCATGCTCCAAAAAATGAGAAAGGCAGGTTAACCACTTTCTACCTCCACGATACAACCCATAATGCGAGGCATGATAGAATCTCTTGCTTGTGAAGTCATACACAATGCACCTGAAGGTTTCAAGGTCACAAGAAAATGGATTCGTCAATTTTTGAAACAATACATGAACTAGACTTTCAAAGTGGAAACAACTACAACAAGTAAACTTCCAAATGATTGGGATCAACAAGGGCGAGAAATGGGTTATAGGGTTGCTTACCTTGTAAAAACTTACAACATTCCTATAGCCCAATGGGTCAAAAGTGACCAAAATGGATTACACCTTGTGCCAATAACAAAAGAATAGACATGGGAGAATAAGGGTGCAAAACACATCAAAGTATCAAGGATTGAGCACAAGAGACAAGTGATATTCATTGTTTTGTCATTTGTGGATGGATTGTTTTTACCCCTTCAACAGATATCATGCATAGAGCACTACCCCTAAACAACAAAAGAAAATTCATGTGCATCAACAATGGATGGGATTTCACCTTTAATGGCAATCATTTATCAACCCTTGAGACCATAAAAAAATTTGTTCAAAAAAAATTGCTGCCATATCTACGTTCACAAATTGAACAATTAGGTTTGCCAAAACATCAAAAAATGGTATGGTTGTTGGATTGTTAGTCTATACACAAAAGCAAGGAACTTTAAAATTGGATGAAGGAATATCACCCCAACATTCTAGTCATTTTCATACCAACAAATTACACAAGTGAACTACATCCTATAAATTTGATTTTACAACGAGCACTAAAGTATACATTCAAAGTTGAATTAAATACATGGATTACATCAGTCATAAAAAAAGAATGTTGACAATGGACAAGAACCATGTGATGATTTCAAAATGAATAACTTCAAACCAAGAATGTGTAACTACTTATATGTTGCATGTTACATGGATGAAGGTGAAGGAAATGAAGAGCACAATTGTGAAAGGATGGGATAAGATAGGAATCACAAGAACATTTGGAACCGAGCTCCAACTTTCTACATTGGACGCCAATACTACTACATTGTTGTTCACAATCATTCAAAGCATTGAAAAGCAAATGGAAGAAAATATAATGCAAACCCAACACTTTTAATATCAATAATCATGGAAGAAAGTTTACAAGATAATTTTGTCTCAATTCAATCATCTATATGTCCAAACACATCAAGATCACAATTGCGAAAATTGGTTAGGAAACAAAAAATAATACGAAGAATTGTAGTGTCAAAATTACTTACTATAACAATTTTGTTAAAAACTACATGGTAGGTATTTTCCTTTCAAATTACATGCTCCTTTGGATGATGTCTCTCATCACATACAAATACAAATACAACATCATATTTTGAATCAGTTTGAATAAAAATTGATCTCACAACTATCACACCAAAACATTTATAGTTTGATTATCAATCTTGGTTGAAACATTTTTCCCCACATCTAAAAACTTTTCCCCTAATCTATAATCGAACTAGAAAATTAATTTTGTGTGTAAATGGATTTTTTGTGATGCACCCCCAAACTTCTTAAAAAACCCAAATGTGAATCCCAAAATGAAATAACAAAAAAGGATTGGGGCACGTTCCCTAGCTTGCAACATTTTAGGGGTAGGAGTACGTGCTAGAGCTCAAAGATGGGACTAGGATGAACTCACAAGTAATAGTTCAAGTTAAAATCAACCTGCACAACTAAGAAAAGAAGGCGTTAGTGCAAATTAAATGTAAGTGGTGTGGTGGACATAGTAGGGACAACTTCAAGCACAAGCTTTACATGGCCCGCAACCTTTGGGGGGAGGCACCACTCCCCTCCTTATAGTATATTCAATGACTATCCGTGGGGGCTACATCCAAATGGCACTTTTTCTTGGGACTCCCAAATGAAAGTTCCAAAATTGGGACTTTTGTTGTCCCAAAAACTTACACGCTCATATCTTCTTCAAATCAAGCCTTTTTGGAACATGCAAGGGGACTATCTTATATTTCCCAAAAAAGATCTTTCCAACAGTGTATTGCACTCCCCAATCAAAGATCATTTGACCCCTACTCTAAGGGGATTTGTGGTTAGGAGTCAAATTCCCAATTTGACTCCCATCCTTTCTTTTGATCACAACTCATGCACATCAGGTTTTAATGAACAATGTGAAAACACTTTAAACATCTACACTTCAATACATTTCCAATGGTATCTTGGAGGCCCAATTTGGTGTTTGTTTTTTCTTCCAACCAAGGCTTTGAACATTCGAAACTCCCACACGAGTGCAATCCCCAAAGTGGGAGTGCACTTAGGAGTCATTGGGCTTCATCCCTTGCATTTTCCCCAAATTGCGAACCCAATGTTAGGGTTGTGATATTTTGTGAAGCTTAGGAGTGACAGATTCTCCCACCTCGATATTGGAATTTAGCTTGTCAGCTAAAGTAAGTAAAAAATTAGATTTGTAAACACTCGAAGGACCCAACAACGAAGTCCTCATGTTTACAAGTTTACAACAAACAAACAATAGAAAAATTTCAAAATCCAAGAACTCAAAATAATAAGACTGCCACAAGAATCCTGCACAAGCCTATCTATAACTACTATAAGAATTTACACAAGATCTAGAGTTGTTGTAAAAATTCTAGTAGTAAAAATCATGGCTACACCATGTTGATTACATTGCAAAAGGTCTTGGGCAAGGCAAGTTCATAGAGGACATGACAACAAATTTGGATAATTCTTGAAGGTTTTTGAATTCAAAAGTTATTTTAATTTCTTCCATGGGGGAGCCATAGTCCACACATTTATTGTGTTTGGTTTAACCAAACCTTAACTTTTCACCATATCCACAAACTACTTAAAAGTCATAAAATTGCTCCAATGTTAAAGCTAGTAAAATGATGGCAAATTGGTCTATTCATGTTACTTACATACAAAGTAGTGCACACAAACCAATGAAAATGTGAGACATTGTGAGAAATTGGCCAACAACAAAAAGTTTGATAGCTTTAAAGCAAGGATTTGCAACCTTAAAGATGGAGATGGAGGAGGAAGACTTGGGGGAATAGAGTCGTGGACCCATTACGTGGTGGTGTTATTATTGTTAGGGACAAGTTTACGTGCATGCATTGATGAGTTAAGGAGAGAAAAAGCTAGTAAGCGAATTGCTAAGAAAAGAGTTAAACATGTACTATGTGTGCAAATCACGAACCAAGAAGTTGCAACTACCAATGATGTCTACTATTCTTTTCTATTGTTGTTGTTGTGGAATGGAAGCCAGATGTGGCGGTAGCCAAACCCTCAACCTAAGAAATCTTTGAAACAACACAATTTTCACAAGTTTGTCCTACCATTAAAAAAATCAACATCAACTTTTAATACCAAATCCCTGCATATGCCTCTTTTTTTTCCTCTTCTGAAAACAAATCTCTAGGCTTGGCACTCATAGACAACACTAAAATCTAAAGACCAAGAGCTCTCAAAATGTAAATCTTCATTGACAAGGGGCCAAATCAAGATTTATTGGAAGCAAATTATTCAAAAAAATCTCCTTTACCCAGTGCAATCCTCACCCTTGCTTGATTCACAGCCTTGGATCTTGTTTACATGAAATGTCTTGATAGTTTATGACATTTGAAAGTTTTGGCACTACGAAAATTTCAAATTGGTCAATTTAAGGTTTGAAAAAATTTGACGAGTATTGAGTAATAATTATTGAAAATTTTAGTGATTTAAAATTTGAATTATTTAACACCAAAACAACTAGGATCTATGGTATACATTAATATGGAAACCCAATTCACTAAATAATTAATTAACATTAAGGTGAATTCATAGACATTTTTGTGCCTTTAAATTGTAATGAAATTAGCCCTTTCCTTTGGTGATTGGTGATCAATTGCTATAAATAAACGAATCATCAAATTCTAATATAATGAAATGACTAACATCTAGATTTGGCCAAATTTAATTCATTTAACTAGAACAAGCTTTTGGGGGCACATCACATTAAAACACTTGTTAACTAATGGTTTTGCTATATGCTATTGTTCTCAAAACCACCATTATAGGTTCATGGAAGTTTGATCCGAGCCTTCTCATTAGTGAAATTGTTTTTTTTCTATGTAGACATAAAGCAAGTTATCATGATAAATTATCTTCCAATTTTTGGTCTTGATATTTAATACATTTTGTTCCTACAATTTTTTTTAAACCATTTAGATTATTAATCTGGCCAAAATGTTAATAGCATATTAAGTACACAAATCATTGGTAACTAAATCAATAAATGCCATATTGGAAATGCAAATCATTCCAATTTTTGAACTATGTATTATTTGTCAATGATGTAAATTGAGTTTTTAAAACATTTTTTTGTAAGCTTGCATGAAATATGGCCTCATTGAAAACTACCAATTACTTGATTTTACTTCAAAATTTATTTCTAAATATCTCATCAATTCAACTTTGTCATCTTTGGACCCAAAGTTGAATAATATTTCACCTTTGAAAATCAATTTTAACTTTTCAATGCTTCAAGTACAAGGGTTTAAAAAGCCCCCTTTGGTTCATTGATCAAAGCAAACCAAGTCATGTATGCATACGTTATGAACAAAACCAAACTCATTCAAAAACAAGGAAATGTCACAACCCTTGTTTTGAAATTGTAACAAAAGCATGAAAGAATGTGAAGTTGAGTGGAAAACAAAGTTGATGACTTAACTTTTAACTACAAATGAATTATCCATGAGACTTCAAACAAAGTCCCATAACATCAATGAGTGATTTTTATTTTATTTTTAAATAAGAGAAAATGTTATGACCTTAATTTGAGTGCATAGCCCACTCCTAAGAGGGACAACAAAAAAATCCTTCTCAAGATGAAAGAAATTAAATGCTTCCAAATGGAATTGAACCAACTAGGAGATTAAGTATGACCTTGACATTGGAGTCATGACTAGTATTAAAGCATGAGAAGGAAAGCAAGTTAAAACAATGTCTTGGAATTCAAACACATTCTCACAAATGTGTGAAAATGCAAGACAACATAAAATAATGAATCTTAAACATTCCCAAATGATAATCAATTTGTGAATTAGAATTTCAAGGTGTCCCAAATTTTTGAAATGTGCCCCCTTTAAACCATTTGAAAAGTCTTAAAAATATATGTTGAAAACAGGGTTAAATTCCCCATTTGGAGATCTGAAACACAATTTATGGTCAAAAAATGGTTCTTGACTATTAAAACAATTAACAAAAAGGTCAAAAGGTCAAATGACCTTTGAATGGAGTTTGTGATACAACATTGAAATTTTTTCTTCGAGGGTTTCATTTTTTCTTTTCAAAGCTCCCATATAAAAGTTTATATATTATAATTATGAACCCACAAAATCATAGGGTCCTTCTTACATAACTTTATGATTTTGGGATTTTCAAAACTTCAAATTGGGAATTTTGAATATTTTGAGAATTTTAACCATTTTGATGTAGTCCCTACCATCAATCATAGAATATATTATAAGGGAGGAAAATGGCAACTCCTTTCAAATCTAGATCATGGTGTGTTTTTGGAATGTGAGTTGTTTGTGCCTCATTCATGCACCATTTTGACTCCAATTTTCAATAATCGTTATATTTTTTGATTTGTGTCTATTGATTTCATCTTGAGTTCAACATATTGAATTCATCTTAATTTCATCATGGAACCTCATACCCCCTTTTTGTCCAATGAATGGAGCTAGGAAGCATGCCCAAGACTTTGGGGACACATTAGAAAAATATTTCTAACTATTTAATAACTTCCCAAATGGGGGGGACACTAATAAAAAAAAGTAAAAATTATAAGGTGCAATATATTGGTTGTTGGGTAAAAATTATAAGTTAATTAGTTTTAAAATAAGGTACATTCTATTCAAATAATCCATTTAATTATAATACAAGGTATGTAATAATCTGAAATAATGGAGTATAATTAACATAAGATGGTTTTAATATGTATATATTAGAAAATTAAATAATAATAGGGTGATAAAAAAATAGGTTGGAT
>Ga0209611_10004978_pt1 | contig 22506 bp, 17 predicted proteins | sample S1TSphgellanicum_3_FD_187693 | JGI IMG/M metagenome (GOLD analysis project Ga0209611, IMG submission 187693) | Host-associated microbial communities from peat moss isolated from Minnesota, USA - S1T2_Fc - Sphagnum magellanicum MG (SPAdes) (version 2) | ecosystem: Host-associated > Plants > Peat... | reverse complement strand
CTGTAGATTGGACCAAAGGGAGGTTGCGCACCTTCTTGGAGTTCGATGCCACAATCATAAGGTCGATGCTGAGGAAGTGTATCAGCGTTCTTCTTCTCAAACACGTCTCGATACTCCTCATATTCTGCTGGTAACTTGGTTGGTTCTTGAACAGGTTGAGATGTCGGAATTGCATAAATTGCAAACATATTTCCATTCTTGGCAGCCCTCATAAAAGCTCAAGCACCGACCATCAACGGAACTTTGACCGCAGACCCTTGGACTTGGTAAGGATACGGGTTTGGGACATTTCTAGGGTGTCTAGACGAAACATGAGAAGCTATGGTTCGATATGTTAGTTTTTGCTTTTCCCAATCTATATCCGGGTTAATCTTTTCTAACCAAGAGAGACCTAAGACGAGAGGATTAGAGGGAGAACTAATGATATTGAATACAATAATACTTCGGTGCCCTTCTAGGATAATGTCTAAGGGTTTAGTTTCGTGAATGACATCTCCTGAAATCAAGGGCCTACCATCGATAACCTCTACTGTCAAAGGGTATTTCTTAGGGACTATAGGAAGATTATGACGTTTTACAAGATTTTTATCAATAAAACAAGCAGAGGCTCCGGAATCTAACAAGGCTTTAACTTTTATGCTATGTGGATGAAAATCTATTTTAAGTGGGATATTAAAACAACGAAAGGTTCAAAGGATAAAATAGGACCTGATGTCATGGCAACACTTGTTAGCTGCACGGTCCCTAATGTGGCTGGCTGCTGTCGTTTTCCGACTCGATTTCCTCGTGTCTTGGCTCAGAAGTGCTTGAGGTGTACTGAAATTTGTGCTCCTTTGACCCCTGAGGTTTCAAAGGGCAGTTGTTTAAGTTGTGGTCCTTGCCTCCGCAATAAAAACACAATTGCTCCTTGCGACGTCATTCTTTCTCTTCTTCGATTAGCTTCCTAACTCTCGAAGTGTCGATTTGCATGGGCTTTGGGGTCGAAGTGCTTGAAGATGTTTGGCGGGTTGGAGCTGTGTAATCCGCTCGATATGATCCAAAGAGCAATCGTCGCTCCTGTCGTTGCTCGAACAGCCGGTTGTCGCAGTCGATTGCTTGAATAATGGCTTCCGAAAGAATAGTTGGTTTGGGCAAGTTCAGCAACAAGGTTTTGATATCATCACAGAGTCCCCATCGAAACATGGTGATGAGAGCCGTGTCGTTCCAATCGAAGTCACATGCAAGTTGTTGAAATTTTGCAACGTATGCTGAAGCTGGGTGCGATCGTTGTTGCAGTGTTCGAAGTTTTGTTGTTGCTATAAGAGCTCGATCTTTCTCTCCAACGTTCTGCTGAATTCTTCCAAGAATTGATCAAGGTCTGCCAAAAGTGGAGAATCCTTCTCCAATAGTGACGAAAACCAAGATAACGTAGTTCCGGTGAGCAATGATCCAATGAGTCCAACTTGTGTTTCTTCTGTTGCGTATCTATGTGGTTGGAGACAAAAGACAAGTCGAACTTGATTGATAAAATCTCGAAGTTTTGTACGATCTCCGTCAAACTTCTCTGGCAAGCTTACTCGAGGTTCTTTTAGTGCTTGTGGAACTGGATTTGCTATGGAAGCTGGAACATGGACTGGAGCGCGAGCAACTTGGAGCTGTTCCATGGCGTTTTGTAGGTTGGCATTCTCTTGTTGTAGTTGTTGCAACATGGAAACCATGTCGTGCATCTGGATGTTGGAAGCGTCACCCATCTTGGTAGTGGACTCTCGTCAAACTATTGCTGACGGCAATTCACATAAGACTCGGAATAACACTCTAAGCTCCAAAACTAGAATTAGTAACACTCGAAGCGAGAAAGCTAGAAGAGCAAGTACAATTGGTGTTGACGAGAATGAGGGACAATGTCTCGAGGCTCTCTATTCATACTGTTAGGACGCTACTAGGAAACTCTAAAGTTGGAAAGTTGGCACCGCCTCCAAGTTGGGAAAAGTCCGCACCGTCACTGTCCGTCACCATCACGTCCGTGACATCTACCAAGTTTACCTATAACCACTCAAAAAGAACAAATTCTTATGCAAGAATGGGCTACAAATACATCTCTAAAAGCTCCCCATTCTTGTCCTCATTCATCTCGTTCTACCCAACCCAAGGACACCCCACTAAAGCTTCTGGTATTCACTCAAACAACTATCCTACAACATGGATTCAAAGGTGCTACAACAAAGGTCCCCATTCCAAATGCACACTTGTCCTTCTACATGCCCTTGTTTCTACAGCTCGGATTTCTTCTCTTCTCATCATTCCCTAGCAACCCCTTATAGTTTATATCCTTCTTAAGGACTACTTGCCTACTATGCTAAGTTAGTGTCATAGTGGAATTTAACAACTACTAGCACAACTAATCCATCCTCCTATTTCTTGAAAATTGCCCCAAAAAAAAAAAACATCAAAAAAAAAAAAAAAAATCAAAAAAAAAAAAAAAAAACCTAGTCACATCGCTCCCCAATTTTGTTTCTTATCATGCCTTCCACCATCCTACAATGCAAACCTCCATTCAATGTTGCAGCTCCCTCCACCATCCATAGCTCAGTGCAGATCTAGTTTCAATAACACATAAATAAACAAAACTTCCTACCCATGCGTTCCTTGCTGCAATTACAGAATAGTTCCCACCATTAGCATGCAGAAAGTTGACGACCACTAAAAACAAAAAAAAAAACCCTAGAAAATCGTTGTGTTCACATTATTAGAATGATTTTTTGTTTGGTCACATATGTAACCCTTCCCTTCCTTAAAAACATGAGTCCCTCAGTTTCTTCAGTCCTATAGAACATGATAAATCTGTAGATCTTTACGTGATCTTTCCCACTAATGCCCATCAACATATTTAATGATGCATACCCTACTTCCTTCTTCAAAATCATAATTCCCATTCCCATTTGCATGTCCAACAAACTAGTATGGACCTTCCCAACTTGAAGTTAAAGCTTTTTTCTTCTCTGTTTTTTTCATTTTGACCATTGTTTATCTAACAACCAATCCTTCAAAGGTTTGTTTCCTTTTTCTGGTAGCATAGGTCTTTTTTTGCTTCTTTTGTGCTTGCTCTACATTGAATAGAACATTTTCATGGATGCTTGCTATTAGCTTCATCTTTTGGAAAAATTACGCTGTAGTAGTTTCTGCATCAATAATGTCATCAATCACAATAGTCAAAGAATGTAGGTAATTGGCAGCCTTAAGACGTGGTGTGTGCCCAGTCATTATCATGAAGGGAGAAAACTTAATGTTGGCCTAAATTTCACATTTATATCCAAACATGACCTTAGCCAGTTACTCATCCCAATAGTCCACATTTTCTGGTGTTACAGAGAACAAAATGATGCCATGTTTAATAGTTTTGATCAAACGTTCCGCCATCCCATTGCACTGAGGCCATTGGGGTGTTGTGTGTTGATGGTGCATACCCTAGTCCTTACACATAACATCAAATTCTATTGCCCATTCCCTTCCATTATCAATCAACCCAAACTTGGGAACTCCGTATTTACATATTACATCATCCTCCATAAATTTGGCTGCTCTCTTAGCACCACGGTTGACTATAGCTTTTGCCTCTCACCACTTTGAATAATGATTGATGGCAACCAAAATGTATTTGTTTCCTGACTTAGGTTCAAGTAATGGTATCACAGTATCTAAAGCAACCTTATAGAATAGTTCACAAACAAGCATACTCTTCAACTCTTCATCCTCAGAGCGAATGTTACCCACTTTTCTCACCATCTGGCACTCTTGGCACATCCTCACAACTATCTTGACATCCTTTGTCCTATTATGCCAAAAGTATTTTCAGCAGATTTTAGCTAAGGTCCTTTGTTTTCCATAATGCCCCAAATCTTCATTCATTTGGATTATTAGTGCCATTCTTTCCTCTGGTTTAGGTATAAATAACCCCTTGAAGTAAGGCCTTTGATCCTGCCAATGATAATTTATTATTTTCTTCCTTGCTCTCTTGCTCTCCTCAAAATCAACTATGTTTGGCAATATGCCTACACTCAACAACTCCTTGCAAGTTGTGTCCTTCCAGATGTCAATGTCTGTTGTGTCGGTCCAACATTTTTCCTCATCAAAATCTATGTGATCTAAATCATGGTCACCAAATTTAGATAATCCTTGAATAGCCAACACTAGTTTTAGTTGTTGTTATATATCATAGTATTTAGGTATCTTCCTCTTTAATGCTTGTTTACCATTAGTGGTCCTTGGAATCCCACTTTCTTCAACACGTGCTGCTCTAATCAACTCCAAAAGCGAGTCAGGCTCCTCATCCTTGTTTACCTCTGTTACAACATTAAGCATATAGAGTTGATGATCCCTTGAAAAAAACCAGTGATTATTGCCAAAACAACATTTATGATGTTGTGTAAGTTTTTTTACCTATCTCCTAAAACCAAACCACTTTGAACCCTCCCCAGTTTGAATAGAAAACATCTTCTCTTCTGTTTCAGGCATGTCAACTTGTATATTCCCAATATATTGGATCTCCTCACTGAAGTCGTCGTCATATGTGGCTGGACCCACTGGATTTATGCTCAAGGCATCAACATTTATATGATTCAATCTTGGTTGGTGCAGTATTTTGAAACAAAATTCTTGTAGCATATCAATCCACCTACCTCTCCTGCCATGCGCATCTAACATTCTCATTAACCATTCAAGTGGCTTGTGATCTATTCTTAGGATGAAATGGTTCTTATGCAGGTATTGTCTGAAATGCATAATGCCCCATATCAGCGCATAGCATTCCCCTTCCATGGGGTGGACCTTCCTTTGTGCTATTATTAAACTCTTGTTAGCATAAGCCACCACCTTTTCAAACTTACCTTCCTTTTGTGACAAGATGGTTCCAACACCTTTTGGTGACTAATCAATATCAAGACAAAATGGTTTCTTCAAATTAGGTTGTATAAGCACATGCACATCAACAAGTGCTCTTTTTAGAGCCTCAAATGCTTGTTGACAACCCAAATTCCACACAAAGTCAACATCTCTTTTTGTCAATTCAAACAGCAAAGCAACCAATCATGAATAACCCCGAACATAATTCCAATAATACCCAATTAGTCCCAGGAAAGATTTAATGTTAGTGACCGTCCTTAATTCTGGGAAATGCAGAACTACATCAATTTTACTAGGGTCTGGTTTGGTGCCTTTGTTACTAACCACATGGCCTAGAAATGTGATACTTTTTGCAATAAAACAACATTTACTCGGGTTTAATTTTAGGTTCACTTCTCTGAATTTGAAAAACACAGCATCCAAATGTTGAAGATGTTCTTCCCAACTCTCGTTGTGTACATTGAGATCATCAACAAATACCTTCAAGAATTTGTTCCCCAAGTCCTTAAAAACCTTTAACATTGTCTTGGTAAAAGTGTTGGTTACATTTTTAAGACCAAATGGCATGACTGTCCAATCATACAACCCAATTTTAGTGATTAGTGTTGTCTTTTTCATATCCTCAAGAGCCATTCGAATTTGCTAGAAACCAAATTGCAACTCTAATGCAATAAACCAAGATGATTTTCCTAGCTAGGTAATCACATCATCAACAAATGGCATTGGAAATGAGTCCCGATGGGTTTGCATGTTGAGTGGTCGATAATCTCCACAGAAACGCCTACTCCCATCTTTTTTTATTAGCAAAGTAACGTGACATGCATACTCAAAGTTGCAAGGCTTCATCTTGCCCAAATTCACCAGAACATCAATTTGTTATTTTATTTCTGCCTCTTCGCAGTAGGACAATTGACCAGGAGATACCTTGCAAGGTGGGAACCCTTGTGTGTCCATAAAATGTTCTCCAATGGTGCAACAGCCTAATTCACCTTTGTTCCAAGCGAAAACATCTTGGTAACATTCCAAGACCTTCCAAAGTTGTTGTTTTTTCTCCTTATCCAAATTAGGATCGACCCAAATCTTTTGGAAAATTTCCTTCCACCTTGTGCTTATCTCATCATTATTAAATGATGCCAATTATTCGCTAAAGTTGTTGTTAAAGCCACCACTTTCTACTTCATGAACTTGTAGTAGTAGTGGAATTTCTGAACAGTTTGTGGATTCAAACATGGCCTATTTTCTTTTCTCTACATCAGAAACCCATTTAAGCTCACCAACATAGTCGTTTGTGCTTGTTATTTCTTTTTCCATAAACCCATCAACCTGTTCTTGCTGTATCAGTTGTAGAATCTGTTGTGGTCCTTTTGACAGTATCGGATTTTCAAACTTAGTACTTTTAAACTCATTCTCATCATTAATCTACTCAACTTGGTGATGCCCTTCATCACAATGTTCACTATTATTAGTATTAATGTCTGAATATGAAGTAGGCGCATCGATCCTTTGGGCATGATGGGACTATTTTGATACAGAAATTTAATAATGATGTCAAAGTCACCACTGATATGTGTGTTCTCCAAAATAACAGTGATATCCCACATCAAAGCTTCTGAGTTCATTCTTTGCAATAGATTTACCATAGTTAATGGTAATACCTCCACATTGGCCCTTGGACCATGCCTTACTTGGATCAAACCTTGTTCCACATCCAAAATTGCACCAATTTTTATCAAAAAATTCAATCTAAGCAATACATCATAGTTATTCATATCTACCACCATAAAGGTCATGGTGCACTGTACACCTCCAACCTTGACATGTACTTTGTTAATTCTACCCATAGCTTGTGTAACGACTCCCGGTGTAATTTTGTAAGTCTCAGATCTGGTAACAAAATCCATTATGCCCAATTCTCCAACCACCGTAACAACCATAACAGACATGGATGCTCCAATATCTACTAATCCCTCCACCACATAGTTGTTTATCTCCACAAACAAATGGAAGGTCTTGCTTTGATGTGTCTTGTTGATGCAGATATTCATGAATGTTGGAAATGTTGAAAACATAGATACTTGATTGTCCATTGCCTTTGAATCCTTCTTTCGTCTAGCCAATTTTACTAGACTTTCAAGGTGTTTTAATTCCCTTAGTATCATAAGAATTGTCTCCATAGGTGAAAGGGAAATTTTCCTTTTAATGAAGTGGGAAAGAATCTTAGACCTGACTGAGGTCTCCCAATTTACTCCTATCCCCTCTCCTATAACTTTAGGAGTCGATATAGCTCCACCTAGTGCTACTTCAACAGGCATCCTCCTCTTAGGTACTCAAATGTAAGAGAAGAGATTTCATTTCTACATAGCTTGTTAAGTTGTTGCATGGTTGCCTCCTCATCATTCAAGAATACCTCCAAAAAGTTTGTTACTCCAAAATGGGACTTCCCATCCTTGGGTTCTTCCAACACTTATCTTCTAAATGACCTAAACCTAAATAGAAAGATCATTTTATCCCACAATTTTGTCCTATGAGACATGCCACACTTTGCACATTTTTGCCCTGGCTCATTTAATCTCAAACAAACATGGCTAGATGGTCTCCTCCCTTGCAGATCTAGCATCCCCCAAATATAATGGAAGAAGATGATGCATCAAGATTGGGCACACTCCCCTGAAGAAATTGATAAGTGTGTTGTTTAAAGTTGTAACCTTCTTTTCCATCATGGTCTCTAAAACTCCTTCTTCTTGTTCTTCCTTTAGTGGTTCATATGGTGTTTCTTTGAATTCTCCCAACACCTTCTCCAGTTTTGTTGCAACTTTGACCAATTTTTCAATATCAGTAAAAATCCTTACCACACACAACTTCTGAATTTCTAGCCTTAACTTGGCCAGAAATCTTCGTCTCTATTCAACATCTTATATCCTATCCCTTTGAAAGAGCTTGTCAAGGCTTTCAAAGTCTTTTTAAACCCTTTCCTTGGGCTCTTGTTTGATGGCATCAAGTTTCATTCTGATGTCATTGGCATCAACATTCCCATATTTTTGTATTATCAAAGTTTGTAATTTAGTCCAATAAGTTGGTGCTAGTTGTAACCTCCTGAACCATTCCTTGGCCCACCCTCTCAAATTCAACTTTGCAATTTTGAGTAATTTGTCTACATTCAAATCCCGCACTTCTGCAACCATAGTAAGTCTTTTTGCCTAGTCATTGACATCCTCATGGTCTCATCCCCATAATAACTCATCCATACCTTGCAAGCTAGTCATTCTGCAATTTCCAACTTTAATATCAACGTAATTTGCTACAAATCCATTGGATTTCTTCTCTTTGATCAAATGGTTGTCCACATCTTGTTGCAATTTATCTTGATATTATAACCAATATTCGTGTACCCGAAATATTCTCCATCTTAGCTTAAGTTGAATTTAAAGAAAGGCCCAAGACTAGAAACGACAGTCACTAGATTAGATGAGTGCCCATTCTTGTCTATCAAACCCTACACTGGTTTTCAACCACAATGCTACTAGGTAAAAGAAACCAGCATGAATCATGTTGATAGCAACATACCTCGCTTTTACCTTAGAGCAGTCACAACCCATTATTCTTAAAGATGATAGCCCTAAAGATTCTTAGATCAATGAGCCAATTTTAAGGTTTTCATGACAATCCCTTTTCATCAACTTCCAAAATGCCAGATTGAATTGTGGAATTCTTGTTATAATCCTCATCTTCAAACATTACTATCTACCATCTTAGGATTAGCCCAAAAATTTAGACTGATCTCCCTCTCTCACAGGTCTCAAAGGCATGATGTCAAATGGTAGGGTGGAGAAATTTTGCTCATTTGTAGACTCTAGTTGATACTGCAACTTTTGCTCCATATCCCACCATATTCTCCAACTCATGATGCAAGATCTTGACCCAATGTGCTCCACCCTAATAACATGATTTCCATTTTAAAACAAGTCTTCTACACCAAGTATGTAGAATCTAACAAAGTGGTTAAGTGAAACAAAAAGTTGGGGAATCCAAATGTGTCTTATTTTAGGTGTACTACTCTGTTTTTCAAGAATTGAAGATGAGATTCTATGCAAGGTATGAGGTGTAATGATATTACCTCTGTAGCTCTGAGGTTGATTCCCACCCCCTTGCTCCATTTCTTATCCTTATCCAAACTTGAGCACGTGTGCAAAAACCATTATGAGCTATTTCTACTACAACATCCCCAATCTGAGCTTCATCAAGATTTATACCCACAATTATCACTACACCAAATCCCAACAAATGCAGGATTAAGGTTCTTAATTGAGGTCCATCCTACCTTCTTGGATAATCAAACCTGACAACTAATTGTTGTTCATGGATTTCCTATGTAGCATCACCTATTCCAATCTCATCCTCACTAGATGATGACATATTGTCTTATTTGTTGTCATAATCCAATTGTATGGGAATTTCAACAATATGACATAACAAACCTAGCTATGATACCAAAGGAAAGGGGATAAAGAAGAATAATATCACATGTGTGAAAAGCTTCAAAGTAGAGCCACAAACCTTGAAATTCTACAACATTATCAATCCCAACACTTGTATTATAACCCACTGTTATCAAAAAAATTACTAGTGCTATTAATTCTAACAGAACAAAATTTTGTTTATGTAAATTACTAATTAGTCACATACGTGTGAACCTTCACACACTTGCCATGGTGGTAATATACAATTGGTTGCCATGTACTAATATTTATTAAAAGTCTAAAACCTACTGGGTATGGCTTGAGGTTAAAACTCTCAAGGTTCTTTTAGTCCATATGAGTTGCTAACCCTTTCTCCTATTAATGCAACAATGCAGAGGATCATTAAGTCCCTTATATGATAAAACTCAATTTTGGAAACATCTAGATCTACATTTCCTAATCGAAGAATGAGCAATATCTACCAAGTTTATTTAGAACCATTCAAGAAGAACAAATTCTTGTGCAAAAATGGGCTACAAATACATCTCTAAGAACTTCCCACTCCTATCCTCATTCATCTCATTCTACCCAACCCAAGGACAACCCATTGAGGGTTCTAGTATTCACTCAGACAACTATCCAACAACATGGATTCAAAGGTGCTACAACAAAGGTCCCCATTCCAAATGCACACTTGTCCTTTTACATGCCCCTGTTTCTACAGCTCGGACTTCTTCTCTTTTCATCATTCCTCAGCATCAACCCCTTATAATTTCTATTCTTCCTAAAGACTACTTGCCTACTATGCTAAATTAATGGCGCAACAAAATTCAGCAACTACTAGCACAACTAGTCCATCCTCCTATCTCCTGAAAATTGCTGAAAAGAAGAAAAATATCCAAAAAAAAAAAAACCTACTCGCATTGTTCCCTAATTCTGCTTCTTATCTTGCCTTCCACCATCCTACTATGCAAACCTCCATTCAATGCTACAGCTCCCTCCACCATCCATAGCTTGGTGTAGATCTGTTCTTGATAACACAAACAAACAAGACTTCCTACCCATGCGTTCCTTGTTGTAGCGACAGAATAATTCCCGCCATTAGCATGCAAAAAGTTGACGACCACTAAAAACAAAAAAACAAAACCATAAAAACTCATTGTGTTCACATTATCAGAGTGACTTTCTGTTTGGTCACAATGGATCATGGAGTTTTCACAACTAGGGACTGCTGAATGCTTACGCAGCCTCATGTGCAATTGTGTAGCTCTAGATGTGAATGGACAATGCTTCACATAAGGGTCTCAAATTCTAGAATCTACCTGCTGCTGCTGCTCCCATAAGATTCTTGGAGCAGAATCTATCTTCTTTGTGTTTGCAAGTATCTAGAAAAGAAGCAAAGGAAACTGGAATCTGCAAGGCTTGTGAGCATGAATTCAAAGCTGGCTGCATTCAATAGCCTTCTGATGGAGGAGAATGAACGTCTTGCTTGACATACTTCTCAGCTTACCTTAGACAACCATGTGCTGTGACAACAACTCCATGAACTGCCTGGACATCTTGTTCCTCTACAGTCCCTAAAGAACCAATTACTACTATACTGCTTTTTCGGCTTCTTTTGATGGGTTGTAACCCTAACCCTTGCACCTTGTATTCTCATGCATTCTCATGTATTCTCTGTATGCAATGTGTGTTTTAACCCTAACCCTTGCGCCTTGCATTCTCATGCATTCTCATGTATCCTCATGTAATTCTATTCAGTTCTCTAAAGCCCTAATCTATGTAATTTGCAATTCGTCTCTGAGTACTATATTCCTCAAGAATAGATTTCCCTGTTTGTATTTTAGGTAGAACCTAATCCTGTTTGGAATGGAAAGCTCTTTAGTGTAATTTGCTTTATATGCTCTAATCTATCTATGTCCCATGAAGACTCAAGAGCTTTAGAGAATGGCTACTGCTCTGGATGATATCTAATCAAAATTTTCTCTGAAATTAGTTCACATAGTTATAACTATGAGATCCTCCTTTTGCACTATGTATTTCTTTTGTACACCACCCTGATGCTCTTTTCTACTTAAGCTTTTGTTGTATTTCCATTTTGGCCACGAACCAGGTGAAATTCAGCTTTTTCCCAAATGGTCCTTGTGGTAAGGGTTGTACAAATAATTGCACATGTGGGAAATTTCACATGATTTCCCCTTCATCTTCCTCTCAGGTTCTAGGTGTTAAGGGGGAAATCACAAGGGAATAAGGTTTTTCCCTTGGTGCAGGAAACTTTGACACGGGAAACAGAGCAAAATTGCCCTTGGCGCCATGAGGGACCTCCTCATAGTTTGGTTGTGACTCTTGCGGCGCAGGTAGTACAGTAATTGTTGCTGCAGTTTCGGAAGCTGCCATGGGAACAGTACTACTGGGCTGCTTGATCGAAGGCCGCCGTGCTGCCCAGGCTTGTCGAAAATGCCACAACACGGACTGGACCAAAGCCGGTAAGCTGTGCTCCAGCTGCTGCTTACCCATGATGCAGATCCGTTCTAATAAGGCCCAGCAGGCAAGCTAGCTAGCTAGCTTGGAAGACGGACAACAGTCACCACCACCAAGACCACCACCACCACAAGACGTATTCGTGAATAGTGTACAACACAAGAAACTGCAAAAACAAATGGAAACGGAATCGGAGACTTACTATGGACTGAATCTAATTAAAGAACAAACAAAAGCTATGAATCAATTGTAGTAAGTTACATCTCTAACTAGAACTACTTAAGCTTGCTGCAATCTCTTGTGATGGGTGGAGATGAATGAACTAGTTGGATCGGGCACCACAGTAGCGTGAATACATATAGACACACACATTATGACTGTTGGACTGATCTTTCGTTCTCATGTGATCTAATTGTTTGTTTGTTGTTGTCGAGCGTTGACGCTTGATGTTACTTGCGGATTGGATTTCCAAATCACAACACCCACAACATACGATTGCCAAGACAGAGACAAGCGAGAACGGACGGGAGAGAGAGAGAGAGGGACGCGAAAGAGAGAGATACACACGCGAGGGAGAGAGACACTCGCCGAGCGAGGTGGCGACTCAAACGTGAAAACAAACAGCGGCGGCTAGGCAGAAATAGCTACACATTCTGCGCTGGAATGGGCGCAGATTTTCCGATCCTGCTGCATAAACAACACTCCTGAAATTTTTGTCCGATTCCATTGCGTGTGGCGCAGCAGATCTGAGATTTTACTACCGTCCAAATTCCACACCCCCTTTCGCCGTCCCCTGCTTTTTTCTTTTTTCTTTTTTTCTTCATTTCTGGCTTTTCTTTTCTCTTTCTCTTTTACCTTTCCACATCTTTAGCCCCAGAAACTATGTGTCTAAATCCAAATCCAATTTCTGAGATATGTCCATCCACTACATGCCATGTACTTGCTACTCACACTCCTCCAAATTCAACCCCGCACTCACCCATCCACCCACACCTCCCTCCCCCGCTTCTCCTCTCTTGACCCTTGAGTTGGGTTACATATATTCATATTAGTGTAAGGCAAAGCACAAGGGTGAGGTAATTACCAAAATAAGGGCCTGCATGGGTGGCAGTCAAGTGCTGCCCAATTTCAGTAATGCCCTTCCCTGCATGCTTTATTGAGCATAAAGAGTAACCTCGTACTTTTTTCCCCATGATACCTGTTCCGTATCACAAGAGCCAAAAAAAGAATGCCTGGCATTAGGAAAACAAAATGCCCACCAGAGGAAAACTTTAGATTTTTGAAAAGCCTAATGGGATTTTTTGCTTTGCAAGGTGCTCTCTTGATACACTAGAGAAATCATATGATACCGAAAATAGTTGTGGGTGAGGTATTTAATACTTGGATATCCAAACTTTAGTTTTTTTATACTCTTCAAACCTTTACACCTTTTTAGTGAAATGGAATCAACATTTATTATTATAAAAAAAATGGGTTGTTTTTTGTATGGGGGTTGGGCACAAAAAGTTGCAGGTTACGTATTTAATGTTTGTCAAATATGCAAAATTTAGCTTTCTTATGCTTTTGAAACCTTTACACCTTTTAGGTGAAATGGAATCAACATTTGATATTATATAAAAAATTGGGTTGTTTTTTCTATAAGGGAAAGACAAATAGTTATGAATTACATATTCAATTTCTTGATACAGAGTTTTTTTGTTTCATTCTCTTGATACAACTTTTACACACTTTTATTGAAATGGAATCAACATTTGATATTATAAAAAAAATTGGGTTGTTTTTTCTATAGGGGAAAGACATATAGTTATGAATTACATATTCAATTTCTTGATACAGATTTCTTTTGTTTCATGTTCTTGAAACAACTTTTACACCTTTTATTGAAATGGAATCAACATTTGGACCTACCATGAAAATAATTGGATGTTTTTTTATAGGGGAAGGGCATGTAATTGTGGGATACATGTTCAATTTTTTGATTAAAAAAGAAAATTGTTTCATGTTCTGTAAACAACTTTTACAACCTTTTAGTGAAATGGAATCAACAGGTGCAATCACAATTTAATGAGCAAAAAACCATGTCAAACAACCAAACAATTGTCAATTTTTTCAAACATATTTATGTAATGCCACTTTAATGTCATGTTGATCATTAAGAAAATTTGTGCTAAAAGATTTATATGAATGATGAAGGATTTTTTTTAGAAATCGTTTAATTTAATAAAATGAGTTTTGGTTTTAGTAAAGGAAGCTTTAACACCCCAAATCAGTTTTATAAAACATTAGGCTAAAAAGTCTTTTAATAAAAAAATAATAATGGGAATTTTTTTGAAATGATGATAACCTACCATCCACATATGAAAAACATTCATAATTTAAAAATTGTAGTACTTGAAGTTTTTAGAAATTCAAAATATAATTTTAGAATTTTCAAATGTCATTTGCTAAATGTAAATGGGTCATAATGTGTATAACATATGAAAAAATATTTGGCTTATGATACAAAAAACTAAAGTAGTTATCATATTTTAGCATGATTTGAAATTATGATCATTTTTCAAGACGAAATGTAGAATCTATTCGAATTTATACATTTTTAAAAATCCATATTTATTCAAAAATAGTTAACATAAAAAACATAATTTATTGGGAAATTTTTCAATATTAACACATTTAATTAATTTAGGGCTTTACAAAAAATCTAAAAATTTAAAAACAAAATTTACAATGTTATTTGTTTTCAATCTTTCAATTTATAAATGACTTGGTGGTCATTAAGACCTGGTTGTTAACAACAACGAACTTTTAAATTCTTGAAGAAAAATTTACAATTTACATCCCAAGTTATACAAATTAAACCTTGTGGACACCATGGGAAGTTATTTAACAAAAAAAATTAAAATAAATTGGAGGATCTCAATCTAATGAAATACAATTTACAAAGATCAAACATACATGATTGGATTGAATCTAAACTGAACCTTGAGGCATGATGGCCACTAGGCCTATAACAAGAGGAAAAGAAGCTACAACATAAAGAAAATCTAGATTACATAACAAGTCCACTTAAAAAGGAAAGAAATTGCAAAATTTGAAATTTTATATAGATTAATACATAACAACTAAACAAACTTTATTAAATGTTTTAGATACAAATTGAACCTAGTGGCCACCAGGTTGTCAAAACACCTCACGTGATTTCTTCAATAAGCTTGAAACAAAAAATCCACTATGAAAAAAATATTTTTTCTAGAAACTTTAATAAAAGATAGCCTAAATTTTAAGGATAATCTGAAATAAATTGAACCTAGTCGTCACTAGGTTGTCAAAACACTTGAACTTATTTCTCCAAAAGTCATGGAATGAAAACTCCACTATAAAAAAATCATTTTTTTAAAAACAGTAAAAAAACGTTTTTTAAATATGAAAGATAATGTCAAATCTTCCTAGTCTTGTGATTGTCCATGCTCAAATATGCAACAACATCAACACCATCTCGAAATAAAAAATTGAGTGACCAACATTTTTTCTCCTTTTCAAAGCTGCAAACGACATCATGTAGTCTACGAATAATAGTCCGATTCAACTACAAACAAAAGTTAATACTAAAAAACAAGGGCATATGAAAAGATATAACCATGTATAAAAGTTATGCCATAGAAAATGATTTACAAAATAAAAATAAAATGAAATAATGAAATAAAATGATTCAAAATACATAATATCTAAAGAAGGCAAGATATTGCGAACATTGCCATTATCATTACCCATATATTGTAGGAACCAATAATAATTCTTTGAGGATGAACTTAATCAAGGCTTAAAATACTTGACCATAAAATCATAATGAACTTGAATTGTTCAATCAGGTGGCCACAAATGAAATGTGATTTCCAACCATTGCACTTTGTTCTTTGACAATATCTATCCCCTAAATGATTCAAGAAAAAGACCACTCCATTTGGAATTTTGGAGCACCTTGTTAGGTTCATCGTTAATGAGTAATATTTGATCCTCCTTCCCGTAAAGTAATCCACAACAACCATAATAAATGCATTTCAAATCCTTTAAATAATAATGGGACTTAGGTGATATTTGACCAACCGTCTTGGAACATTATTCACGTTCCCAAATGAAAATGAATTGATCCATGAAATTTTCAAGCATGAACATTAGAAGAACCTCCAGCACATCCTCAAGTTTCATACAAAACCAAATTGTGATGTAAAATTTTTCAAATGTTTTTGCAAAAAAATCTTCCACTTTAGCTCTAACTTCCACTTTGGCCTTGTTAACATTTCTTCCAAACACTCTAGCATTCCCTTTAAGAACAACTAAAGGTGGAAAATAACACAACACACCATTAATGCTAAAAATCAACAATTTTTTTAGTTTAAAAGGTGATGAATGTACATGTGAATGTGTTGAACTACCTTTGATCATTGCTACGGGCCCCAAGGGTATATTTAACTAAAACAACAACAAATATGTCAACAAAAAAAATTACACATTCATGAAATGATAATGTGTTATCCAAAATTTAAAAAATCAATTCATGTGCTAAGAATATTAATTAGTTTTTTGGTTAAATATAAAATATGAAAAAACATAATTGTTTCCATCAGCCCCAAGGCGGCCCCTAGGCAACACAATGTTACTAGAAATAAAAGAAACAATATAGGGGAAATATTCAACTACGTGCATGAGGCACTTGGTGGCCACCAGGCCACATGCAAACAAAATCATGGAACGCATATGATAGCCTAGAAACATGTTTTTGAAATCAAAAATTTTCAATGAGAAGGTCATGTCTACATTTGAAAACAACCAAGTCGTGTGGACAAATACATTAAATTAGACTAGAACCAATTAGCATTGAAAACAAAATTAATGAAAACAAAACAAGCACCCATCTTAATTCAAAATATTAAACTATTCATGCATAATAATTTAGCAATAAAACAATAAATATTTCACCTTTTTTATTTATAAATCTCAATTTAACTTTGTTACAAAAAGTTTCATTGCATTTTGCAGAACATTGAGCATTCAATTTTTCATATCGAAGGTCACCAAGAGGCACATCCATAATGCTACCAAAAAGATTCAATCCTACAAATTTATAAACCGCATTCTGGATGAATGTAATGATTCCAAGTATGGGAGAATAATGTAGAGCAAGTAATTACTATTAATGTGAGACCTGTAAAATGTTTTGAAAAAAATGGCACTACAAGGAGGGTTAAACATACTCTTATGAGGCATGTCATCTACTAGCAAGGTATTTTAAAAAGTCGTACTAGGAAAAAGATGAAAGAAATCTTTTAGGTTTTTATGAAAAACAGGCTTGTCAGGCTTCTATAGTAAGAAGTGACAGTTTTTGAAACAAAAAGCCTGGTCTAGTATTTTGGAAGACGGAAAGAGAACGCCTATTTTCTTGGCAATTATGTCCAAGTGCTTCAAAAAGTTCCTCTTCATTGCCGATGAACATATGTACACTATGAATTTCTTTACACAAGCATAAAGGAATTCTTTCAAGCCAAGCCTCAAAACAACCAGGCGGGATCTAGTTTGACCCTCACTAGTCAACACAAGAACACCATTCAAGTCAAAAATCAAATGATAGTCACTCACCTCCATCATAGGTTGAATTTGCTCACAAGAACCAAAACTCATGCAAGTTTTTTCATGTTGAATATCTTCAACAAAACCAAAAGATGGTGTAAATTCTTATCCACAATCCTTTGCAAAACCTGAAGTTGTGATTTCTTGGTGCTTGTCACTTTCAACAACAAAAGTCATTTCAATATTTTACAAAACAAAATCCATAGGTGGATTAAATTAAAATAAGTTGACCTCATCCAAAGCAATTGTGCAAACCATTTCAACTAATTGCACTTGATTTTCAACGCATAATGACGCACATACAAAAGCCATAACATATAATTTCAAAAAATTCAAACATATTTTAGAAAAATGGTTCCCAAGATTTTAAAAACACAATTGGAAAAAATAAGATTGAACATGAGCAAATTCATGGACTCAAAACCAAAAAGGGATTTTGAACTCATTGGCCAGTCAATAAAAGAACAATAAGAATGTCAAACTTATATGAAATCCACCCCTGAATACATTGCAAAAGTTAATATTTAACACAAATCCAAGGAATTATAAGGTCATAGACCCTCCATACAATATTTTCACCACATCCTTAAATTAAATATTTTGAAGCATATTATCAAATTTAACTTTAACTCAATTCTAAATACTCATTTGACACCATGATACAAGAATCTAAAAGCCATGGAAATTCAATATCTACCCTAGTGATCTATCATGTCATACCAAAAGGTTGGTGTTGCACAAATGTAAACACAGACTTCTACCTTACAATTCCATTTTTCAACTAACATGACATTCTCTATCGGGCTTTTCATCGGCCTTGTAGGATTATGGTTTACAAGGATGGTGTTCTTCACGAAATTATTCTTGGTTCATGCAATATATTAATTGTGACAATGGCAAGCCTGTCGATGCCCAACCTTCTTTGGATATGCACTCTAAATTATTTCATTTGTTTTCATTTTTTATCTTTCAGGTTATTTCTTATCTTAATTATTAAAAAAAATATGTTATATGTTTTTTTTTGTTAGCACTGAGTTTTGTTTGTAATTAGCTATGATTGTTGTTCATAGATTGCGCAATGACATTTGTAACCTTGAAAGGGAGAAAATAATGTTTTCCATTAAGATTCTTATTTCAAAATAATGTGGATATAATTACATACTTGACCATGGACCATCATAAAAGTTCTAAGATGAGGAAAAATTAACCTTATTCTTAAGCTTTGCATTGTTTTAGAGTTACTTATAGTAGTCTTTCATTTATGATAGGATTATAGTTGCAATTAAGTTTAATTTGTATGTCACAAAATATGTTTTTATTTATTCCAGTAATATGTCAATTGGAACTTCTTTTTTTTTCAATTTCGTTTGCAATAAGAATTATCAAGAAGTTGGGCACTAGCTTGGCTTAAACTTTAAATTGTATTTTAAATTTTTAATAAACTTTATTGATCTATGTTAATTTTATTATGTCAATCATTCCATTTTTTTTTTGGTTGTGATTAAAAACCTAATGGCCATAAGGTGTAATTTGATGATGGATGTAAAGATACATTTTGCTACTTGTTTTAGACTTTTTGTTATAGTTAAGATTTAGTGGCCACAAGGTGTAATTTGATGATGGATGTAAAGATACATTTTGCTACTTGTTTTAGATTTTTTGTTATAGTTAAGATTTAGTGGCCACAAGGTGTAATTTGATGATGGATGTAAAGATACATTTTGCTACTTGTTTTAGATTTTTTGTTATAATTAAGATTTAGTGGCCACAAGATGTAATTTGATGATGGATGTAAAGATACATTTTGCTACTTGTTTTAGATTTTTTGTTATAGTTAAGATTTAGTGGCCACAAGGTGTAATTTGATGGTGGATGTGAAAATGCATTTTGCTACTTGTTCAAATTTTTTTGCTATGGTTAAGATTTAGTGGCTACAAGGTGTAATTTGATGGTGGATGTAAAGATGCATTTTGCTATTTATTCTAGATTTTTTGCTATGGCTAAAATTCAGTGGCCACAAGGTGTAATTTGGATGTTCAACCTATATTTTTTTGTTGTTTTCCTTAGATCTATCGTTGCAGTGAACAACTTGGTGGCCACTAGGTCATATTTATAATTGAAAGTCTCATTGTTTGCATGGTGTAAATCATGTGTTGGTATTTCTAAACTTTTGTAAAGTCCAGAATTAATTAAATATGTGTTATAAATAAGAAAGTTTTATCAATTATTAGACCCTAAATGTTAATTGAAGCCTTTAGAGCTTTGAACCCCTCCATCTACATGTCATGGCCTTCAAATGGTGTAATATACGATGAATAACTCCAAGCTCCTTCATGAGAAGCATGCATGTGAAGGGAACATATATTTTATTTTGGTAAGGAAGTTAGAGTTTATATTTATTGGAAAGCAACACCCATCTCTACTTCCAAAAATCTTCTTGCTCTATTACAAAAATTTCTAAATTGTTTATTCATATCACAAAATTGAATGTGAAATAACTATAATTAGGTTTTATGCAATTTTTATTTAAATATTAAACTAAATCTAATTTGTAACCAATAAATATATTCCTTCATGCATAGGAATGGAGGATTCTAACTTTGTAACACCAACATTACATTATATTTAATTTTTTCCGAAAGCATAACCAAAAACAACAAGAACAAAGAAATCAAAACAAACTTCAACTATCGACAAAGTTCAAATTTGACACTATGTGACATGGCATAAAAGGGATAAATATTTCACCATGTATGTTGTTCTCTAATTGTCTAAAAAAAACAAGATTAAACACAATACAAAAATGCACCTTTATATTTGTTGAACTCATGAATATATAATAATTTGCCAAATTTTTGAACAAATAATTGTATTTAAGGTGTTGAATCACATATTCAATAAAAGTGAATGAACCAAACAAAATCAACATATAACCCACAATATTTTCCTAGTGGAAAAATCAAACATGAAGATTAGAAATGTGATCTATAGATATGACAATTTACAATATTAAGACGTGGTCAATCACTTGCATTATTATTATCTAAATTTTAATTAGTGCATGATACAAAAACCCTAACAAAATTTTTGTCCTTCCAAAGATTATTAACAAACATCAAGACAATGAGACGTGAGGATGAAGATAAATTTGTGTTTATAAACTTATCAGTGGCAATCACCAATTTGAAAATCTTTTAAAATTTTGATAAAACATAAGAATGGATAGGTTCACATTGTTTAATTATTATATAGGTTATGGGGTGAAATCACATTATAATGAACAAAAAATATATCACAAATATTTTTTTCAAAATTAGGTGTGTTTGAATTTCTACCAAGCCAATATTAAGAGGTTTTTAAATAAATTTTACTCAAAATAAGATAATTTAATACTCAAAGAATAAAATTACCAAAAGAAATTACATTTTTTATTGATATTAAATGATTTAAAATATTTTTAAAAATATTTTTGATAATATAATACCCATAATATCAGTTATTTGTGCCATTTCAACTCCACATCAATTCCATTCATGTGATTTCACGAAAAACATATGGATGAAAAACTTTTCATTCAAACAAATGTAAATGTATGAAAGTAATAATTTTTTTGAAACATTATTCTCTTTTGAAATGGATCAAAAATTGTTTAAAGGCCTTCTATCAAAAATCCATTTTATGTATTCCTTAAATAAATAAATGTTGCCCCCAAAATAATACAAAATATGTTTTAAAAAAAGTAATTTTTCTTGCCTTAATCCCCCTCAAGTGCACTTTCACCCTATAACATTACTTCAAAACATCACAAAATGCTATCAATCTAAAGTTATACATGTGCTAATGTCAAATTGAACACATTTCAACAATGAACTTGCAAAACTAAATAATTAATCATGTGAACATAAGTAGAACATATTCCTTGTAGCTGCTAGGACAATATACATATTCAATGTTCATGAACCTTATAAGTTATTACAACAAATATGATGATGAAGCACATGAAGCAAATTGTTTTCACACAACCAACTTGCAAAAGGATGTTCAAATCAATCATATTTACAAAATAATACACATGTGTTCTTATATTGTTAATACATGCAATGAATAAAAAGCATCAAATTACTTAATATTCCCATGTGTACAAGACTAAAAACAAATAAAGCCTATGTGTCATTTAAACAAACCTCTTGAAAAGTTTTTATGGCACCTTTTGACTTAATGGGGGAACATCTAAACATAAGAAACTTGCATTTCCCACATTAATGAAAGAGGGGCAAATATCAACATACTAAAGGGTGAAAGCACACTAAGGGGGGCCAAGATTGGTGTCACATTATACTGTTTTTTAAAGGTCCCATGTTTGAACTTTAGCCATGTCATTATTATGAAGGATTTTCACAATGTTTTTGTATATTATAGTAGGTCAAAACCCAAATAAGTCAAATTCCAAAAAAAATACACTTTTTAATGTAATATGATGTGATGTTACAATATATTTGTGCCAAAAATATATATGTTGCAACATACTAAAAATTACAAATATACTCCAAAAATGACTGAAATGATTTTTGGTTTTTATGAAATTTGTGGTAGCTATTAAACATTGTGATTCCATATGATTGGAATAATTTGTGAACCATGTGAAGAATTTGATAATTATTATATCACAAATGGGTGTTTTTAGTAGTGATGACCATCAATATGTGGTAGATTAACATTTTGACAAACTATCATTTTCAAATGGAAGATGACAAGATATGTGACATGCGTCATTTTTTAAATTTTCATTTCAAACATTGTTTGGCTAATTAATTCAAACCCAAATCGAGTGCAATTCAACAATAGAAATAGGCTCTAGTATATTGCATATACCATAAATATACTTATTATTCTTTGAATTATTAATTTTTCAAATGATTTTTTCAAATAATATTATATATCATTAATTTTTTGAAAATCAAAATATTAAGCCTAAACACCAAAATTGAAATTCAAAATTAAATGCAACACATTTTGCAAAAATATACATTACATACATGTCATGAAAGTGCCCAAAGTGCACCCC
>Ga0209611_10004977_pt1 | contig 22510 bp, 18 predicted proteins | sample S1TSphgellanicum_3_FD_187693 | JGI IMG/M metagenome (GOLD analysis project Ga0209611, IMG submission 187693) | Host-associated microbial communities from peat moss isolated from Minnesota, USA - S1T2_Fc - Sphagnum magellanicum MG (SPAdes) (version 2) | ecosystem: Host-associated > Plants > Peat... | reverse complement strand
AAAAAAAAAAAAAAAAAAAAAAGGGGGAAGGGGGGGGGGGGGTGGAACTGAACCAATAAGAGCACGAGAAACGAATTGTATGCGTCGGTGCAGCCAATAGCAACCCGTCTTTCGAGTCACGCCGGTTTCCCATTGGTCGATGCCACGCCCAGCCTTGTACCCCATTGGCTCTCGTCACCGAAAACAGCGTAACCACCACTGTCACTGTGGGGAACGCAACGCACAACGCGCACTCTCTCTCTTCTCTCTCTCTCTCCCGCAAGAAGAACCCCCCAACGCACACTCTCTGCGAAGAAGAAGAAGAAGAAGAAGAAGCAGCGACGAGATCACAGTGCAATGGTATTGTGATTCTTCCTTGTCGTCGCTGTAGAACGGGAGCTTTAGAGGTAACTGCGATTAGTTTTTGTTGCAGAGAAAAAGAAAATCCAAAAACAGCCAAAATTTGGCGGTTTCGTTTTGGTTCACTAGCTTGACGTGCACAGGTTAGCAGTAGCATCGACAGCGCGGTGTTTCTTGGCCACAACCGGTGTTGTATGCCTTGTTTTTGGTGCTGATGAAGAAAGCAATGGAGTTTTCGAGATCGTTTGTGCTTTGTGGCGTCGTCTTGATCTCCTGTTTGGTTTTCGCCGTGTCGTTATCAGATACTGTAAGTTTTCTTTCGTCTCCCCCGCTTTAGCAAGTTTCTTTTTTTTTTCTTTTTTTCTTTTTTTTGGGTAGGTTTGGTGGTTTTTTTCGAGGATGTTTCTTTGCGCCTCTTGTCGTGCTTTATTTTCGGAAAGTTTTGTGGTTGTGTTGTCGGCGACTTCTTGCGACTGATTTATATTGATCTGCATTTTGAGAAGTTGATTCTTTTTGTAGTTTTTTTTTGGGTCAGATCTGAGGTTTCTCGTACTGAGTGTCAAGAAAAAGAGCGGTTCTTTTGAGAGTTTTGGAAGAAAAGTTTGACGTCGTTGAGGATGCGAGGTAGGTTGTATACTTGTTGTGCTTCTTGAAACCCCGTCATGCTGTAGTGCGAAATGTCTTCCGAGCCCGCATTATGTAGCCTTTGTGCCATCGTTGCTGTGTTTCAAATGGCTTCCGAATTCGTGACTTCGAAGATCTGTCTGGGCCAGACTTGTGCATGGAGTGGGAAGGGATTTGGAAAGGTTTTGGCCTGGTCCAGCTGGGTCAAGAACGCAATCTTATGTCCTCTTTGGGCACGATTACAATATTGTGCTTTTCTAGCAGTACGGCCAAGGGTACATCCAGATGCAACTGGAACAATGTAAGTCCGTTTTACATGTTCCAGTTGCATCTGGATGTGGTCTCCAGAATGTTGTGAACTCTGCATTGTTAATACTCTTGGTTTTGTAGCTTCTGTTTGGTTTGGATCCAGTAGTAGCCCAAAAGTTGGCGATAGGGTTCTTGGTGACCAGGGTATTTGGACTCTGCAAGTCGGGGATTTTTCAATTGCGACTCTGGGACAGAGGCTGTGAAGCCCTTGGCAAGAACTGGGCAAGCAAGTGTCCTAGTTGTGGTTGGTAGGGGGTGCTAACACTAAGTTAGGTTTGGTTGGTGGTGTTCATGGACTCCACATTTGGGTAATCTTCTCTGCTTCTAAGGTGTTCTGTTGTGCTTTTCCTCAGGTATTTTATGACAACTTTGATGAGAACTGGGATGGCCGCTGGATTGTCTCACAAAGTAGTGATTATGGAGGTAATAAGAGTGTCTGTGTCTGCTAGCCCATTTCAAAGTGAAAAGTGTATCTCCAACTTCACTGTAGCTGGAGAATGCTGTAGCTAAGTTTTAAAGCAGAAAAAACAAGGAGTTTTGATGGGCATACCAATCACGTTTTCTCTTGTGTTTATCTTGTGCAGGCAAATGGAAGTATGAGAAGAGTGAGGGACATGAGGATTATGGTTTGTTAGTGAGTGAGCCAGCAAAAAAGTATGGTATCGCAGCTGACCTAGCTGAGGAAGTTGATCCTAAGGATGGCACAGTGGTGCTTCAGTATGATCTGCGGCTGCAGAAGGGACTGGAATGTGGTGGTGCCTATTTGAAGTACCTTCTGCCACAGGTAGGATGGGACTACTTTGTAAAATTTCCAGTTCAAGTGAATACTTGGATTTCTGCCAGCATAATTGGTGAAGCAATCTCAGTGTTGAAATCTGTTGCTTTTATGCAAATTGGAGTTGCAGAGTGCATCATCTTATGGCAACGGTTGTACTTGTGGACTCCTCATTTGTGCATTACATATTTTTGTGCACACACATGTCTTCTGTCTATGTCATTCCTACTCAATTTGGCATTTCTGACAACCTGAGAATCATTTGGAATTCCCCATAGATACTGATCTGGGGCCATGTGACTTCATCATTGCAGGCAGCAGGCTGGACACCAAGTGACTTCAACAATGAATCCCCGTACTCCATTATGTTTGGGCCTGACAAGTGTGGGTCCACTAACAAAGTGCACTTCATCTTTCGCCACAAGAATCCGACGAGTGGAAAGTATGTTGAGCATCATCTCAAAAACCCTCCGACACCAGTCAATGACAAGCTCTCCCATGTCTACAGTGCAGTCATATATCCTAACAACACCCTAAAACTTTTGATTGATGGTGAGGAGAAGAAGACAGCTGATCTGCTTTCCAGTGACTTTGAACCTACAGTCATCCCTCCAGAAACTATTCCAGATCCTGAGGACAAGAAACCTGAAGATTGGGATGATCGGGCCAAGATTCCAGATCCTGAAGCTTCCAAACCTGATGATTGGGATGAGGAAGCTCCAAGAGAGATTGAAGATTTGGAGGCAGAGAAGCCAGAGGTAACCATTGAATCCTTAATTCTGTGCACATGGACCTTCTTACTTTTCTGGTGGTCTGCTAGTGGAACTTTGGAGATATTTACTCCAATTTTCATCATGATGTGTGGACTAATTCACAGTTTCCCTTGTGCAATCGGCAGTCCTTTATGAGTTGCACACTTTGTGTAATGAGGTCTGCTGTTAATCTGGGCTTAAAAGTTTTTGGGGTTTGTTAATGTCCTGCTTGCACAGGGTGAGGCTTGTGGAGTTTGTCTGCAGCAATTGTGTAAGATTTCTGATGCCTATATGTATGTTGTTGAATGTGCAGGGCTGGCTGGATGATGAGCCAGATGAAGTTGATGATGTAGATGCAGTGAAGCCAGAGGATTGGGATGATGAAGAAGATGGGGAGTGGGAGCCACCCAAGATTATTAACCCAAAGTGTGAGGAGGCACCTGGTTGTGGTGAGTGGACCCGTCCAACGAAGAAGAACCCAGCTTACAAGGGGAAGTGGAAAGCACCATTCATCGACAACCCTGCCTACCAGGGCATCTGGGCACCAAAGCAGATTCCTAACCCTGAGTACTTTGTGTTGGAAAAGCCCAACCTTGAGCCCATTGCTGCCATAGGCATTGAGATCTGGACCATGCAGGATGGCATTTTATTCGACAACATATTGGTGGCTCATGATGAGGCTGTGGCCACCGAATACAGAGAGACAACATGGAAACCAAAGTTTGATGTTGAGAAGGAGAAGGAGGCAGCTGAAGTGAAGTTGGATGACACTGAAAAGGCTTCAGCTGTGGATGGTATCAAGGTGTGTTGCAAGATGATGATTTCTTGACACAGCTGTATTTGAAGATTTGGTTTTTCAGTTTAGAATTTTAGGAATTTTCTAATGTAGATGGGCTCCAGCACAGGTCCTTGAAGGGTGAAGTTGCATTCTACTAGAAGTCCTGTCTGGTATGAAATCTGACTGAAAAACCTGCCTTGATTGGTGTTCGTTCCACTAATATGCCGTGGATATCACTTGGAGTGTACCGCAGGGGAAGGTGTTTGAGGTTTTGCACAAGATTGCTGAATTACCATTTCTTGCAAAGTACAAATCACAAATAGATGTAAGCATACTCTCACCCATCTTGTGACTAGAATGGCAGACCAAAACGTGCTCTTGTGTAACTGCATCATGCAGGCTTGAATGCAATTGTCTAGAGACCATAGACTAATTAGGGGTGGATTGAATCGATGCAGGAGTTGCTTGCCAAGGGTGAGGAGAATGCAACAGTAACATTGAGTATTCTTGCAACTATTCCTATTCTCTTACTTACCCTGTTCTACAGCCTCATCTTTGGCAAGAAGAAGAAATCAGCACCTGTGGTGAGTCGTCCACAGTCTCCTTTTATTTATAAAATCTTGTTAGGTGTGCAATGCTGCCTCTTGGATAGGTGTGTTACACAAGCTCTCATGGGTGAGTTCTGCATTTGACACAGAGCCACCTTTGCTGCTTAGCTTTTCACTCAGTATACTGACTTGATTATAAAGTGGTATGTCCTTCCATATGTGGATTTGCAATTCTATCTAGCATTGGTGGTTTGGAGAGTGTCTGAGATCTGGCATTATTGCAGGTGTCTGAGGAGGCAATCAAGAAGGACGATCCTGTGGTACCTGATGATGCAGGGGCCAATAAAGAAGAGGCTGTTGAGGAAGAGACTCAAGAGCAAGCAGGGGAGATTGAGGGAGAGGAGGCACCAGCAGCAGTTCGTCGCAGGACAAGAAGAGATACATAGGTAGACCATATGCAAAGAGCCACTGTGATTAGATGGTAATTCAGCCCAGTGCAGCGGATATTAGTGTGGTGCCATGAATGCCTGGAAACAAGGTTGATGTGAGTTCTCTCTAAACCTGATTTTGATTCTTGCTTATACTGATGCAGCTATTATGGACAGAAAATTTGCCTTCCATGGATTCTTGTTATAAAAAGCAGTTCACTCAAATCTTTAGAAGCTTCAGTGCATGGCTGTGTTCCATGTATGCTGGTCACAATTTTGCCAAAATCAATACTTCAAAGCATTTCAATAGTTTTCTTTCCTTGGATTTTTGGTTATAGGTGCTCCCAGATTATTTTTAGCATGTTCCTCTTCTCTGATGTCAGCAGGATTCTCCCATCCTATTTAGGAATGTCACGATCATGCAGTGTGCACAGAAAGTTGCTGCAGTCTTAGGACTTGGTAGTTACATACAGTACAGTTTTTTCATCCAGTATTTTGGCTCTGTTGATAGAGCAGAATAAAAGTCTTTCCTGTTTGCTTAGCAATTGGTGTATGTTGGTGCATCATGGGTGATTGTCAAGCGCCTACCCTTAGGAAACGTCACTGATGATGAGGGCTTGTTTCCCTACATTATGCAGTTATTTTAAGTTGGGTGGGGGAGACTGTTAAATATAAGAAAGTTGCACCTCAAATTGGAAGAACTTGTTATTGTAGTTGACCAGGCCATTTCAGTCATGTCATGTTGTTTCCTACTGAAATTGTGAGGGACTTTGGTGGCCAATGCATGTGAACTCTTGATGTTTAATAGTTTAAGCGGAGATATGGTTGGAGGTTTTGTATTTAGGTATAATATATTAAATGTCAAGAAGTCACACATTATGACCAATAAAAGAAGTGTCCATAGCACAGCTTGAGGTTGTTGAGTTTGCAATCTAGTGCTCTATAGCTGTTGCATTTAGGGCTGAATGTTAACACAACAATTACTATCTACTGTTTAAGCTACTCAGATTTGCTCTAAACTAATTTTCAAGAATAAAATGTGACCAACCTTGACAAAGGTGAAGGACCATTAAATTGTCAAATGTTTCCATTATTGATCCTGTATCTTGAAAGGGTATATATGACACAACTTCTGAAATGGGAGATGATGCACGTTCACAAAGCTTTTTAAAATATAAATATGTAGCGTGAGCCTATTGGATTTTTACCCATCATCTCTACCACAAGCACTACATGTTGAGATAACCAGGGCAATTTATCATCTTGTGTCCAATTAACTCCATTATCCTCAACATCTATCTTATCGATTGTCTATCCTATTTCAATTACTCAAACAACCAGTTTTCATCTTTAAATTTATTCATACACACACATGCATGGTAAGATAGTTGTGCATTCATTATCAACAATACAAACAAGGTTCAATTTTAGAGATTTTTCACTCCTAGTTTTGATTATACCTTTCTCTTTAATATATTTTTTAATACTCATTTATAGTAAATTTGGTAGCTATAACTAATTCCATGTTGACAATGCGCATGATGAACCAATTATGGAGATTCCACAATAAGATTAAGATGCATGTTGGTAAGCCTTCATTTGACAAACCATTATTTCAATAAGATTAAAAATAATTAATAATTAACCAATTACCGCATTTGTTAAAACATCTTGATAGTGGCATTGCATATTTCAACTAATTATAATATTCAATTAAATTCTTTTGGTTAACCTATTCAACTATATTTATCTACCTATTGGTAACTCCCTTCCCTAACGTTGAACCCTTTCTTTTAAGGCCATATGTTACAACCTTTTACTTTTACTTTACCTTTAATTTTAGTTTTTAAAAAAACGAATCTTCATTGATCATGCTCTTGAAAAGTCCATAAAAATGAAAAAATTGTCAATTTTGCTTTTAGAGGACTTTTTAACATCCAAGTATGCTCCCACTAATGTAGTTGCCTATTCTTTCTTCTCATATTTTCCCTTGCCACTAGTATCTAGTGGATGTGGAAGACAATGCTAATAATGTTGCAAAGTGAAAGGTATTGGATGAAAAGCAAATTTGTCCACCAAATCTCAAGCATAGGAGATGGTAGTTTTTAATGTCCAAGGAGTTTGTCCCAAATGGGCGTGATAACACGCCAAGTTATCAAGACCCTTGGTGTTACCCTTGGTGCTACAACATCATTATATTGTTGTCATTGCCTTCTTAACAACATTGTTGTCAAAATCCTTTGTTATTATTAAATCCTAGACATTATACTCGATGGTCTAGTCGCAATGATCCAAATGAACATTTGCTTGTGCTTTGACCTAATCATGTATCTTCTCCACCAATACCATTTTGAAGTTTGGTGATGTGCCCTTAGGTTTGCCAAGTGGTATTAATCATGAAAAATCATTTTGATTATTGGTTTTGCAATGGAATGCAAATTCAAGGTGTATTCCCTCACTTTCAAAGCGAACGAAGGTGTGAGAAATTTAGAATGATCATGTCAAATTGCACAAATTAAAAAGTAAATGTTGTTATTGTAATTTAGAACCAACATGGTGCATAGACAAGTCACAAGCTACCTCAAATTCACAAAATACATCACAAAGTTTAAACTTGGGAAAAACCATCATTCTCTTCCTTATAGTATTTTTTGATACTCCAGATGGGATTACATTTGACTGACAATTTTTTTAGGATTCCCAAGTGTCTCCAATGAAAGTCTTGAAAACTGCTAAATTATGAGTCTCACAATTTTGGAGGTCCATAAATTTTTTTCAACTTTTATTGAAAAATTCACAACATACAAGAAATAGCCCTTGAAAAGATATTTCCAAAAATATATTAAACTCCTAAATCATAGCTAATTTGACCCATCCATTGGACATTTTAGTGGTCAAGAGTCATGTTGACAATTTGATTCCCAATGTTTCAAATGGGCATAACTTGTGTTTTTTTTATATCTTCTTTGGGAATTTGACCTTGGAATTTTAGTTTTATTTTTTCAATAACTTTTCAATGGTTTAAACAAAACCTAATTTGGTCAAGGTTTAAGCCCTCAAACCTTGATTCAAAGTTTCAAAACATTCGTGATTCCCAATTTCCAAATTGGATTCAATTAGGGAGTGTTGAAAGTTGGAACTCAAATTCTTGCATTCTTTGTCACTTGTGGGAATGAGTCTCAAGGTCCAACTTGGCCTTTTTCCAAAGTTAGGGTCTTGACATTTGACTTGGTGGATGGTGTAGAAAGGTATTTCTAGCAAGATTTTTGATACATCACTTCCAATTCACAATAATAATGCACAAGATAAATCCCCAAGCACCTTGTTATAAATTCCACCTTTCCACATCTTCATATATCATTCAAAACAATGTGCCTATGTAGAACATTATAAATCAAATATCCCAAAAAATGATCATCCTTAAATTTCCACATCTCTTCAAAACAAGAAAAAAAAAAAATTGTTGATATTGTAAATAGTTGCGAATTATAATGTGGACTTTTATAAGGCACATGTTAAGTATGTTTTAACAAAGAACCTATGTCAATACTACATGTTTGTTTTGTGATTAATATCCTACACAGATAACCTTATATCTAATCCTATCATTGGTGAAAGCATGAATTGTTAAGCAATTAGTGTGGCAATAAATTTATAGATTCTTGTTTTTCTCTCCTTTTATCATTCATAGTAAATTGTCACCCCAAAAACACAACAAATAAGTTACCAATTTCATCATCTTGATGCTTCACCACATCTTCACACTTTAGTGTTGTTGTTATATTGTTTTGTGCTTTAGTTTTGTTTTTTTGATATTTTGCATTTAAGTTTTGCTCCATTGTCATTCCTTTGTCGTTAGATTTATTAGATGTCACAATGATGGAGATAAACAACAATAATGTGGAAGCTTCAACATAACATAACAATTCAACACCAAATGCAAGTGGGAAAGCCCATGGATGAGAAAAAGGTTCAAATAAAAGATGTGTAAATGATGGTGTAGTTCGTTCAAATCATCATTTCCATGGAAACTTTGAGCACAATGAAATTATATGGCCTTTATAAAATGTAAGCATCTTGAACACATTGCTCAAAAACAATTAGTGGATCCTTGGGCTCACATGGTCCTTACAACAATATAGTGGGAAAAACTTGTAGATGAACTTCAAAAAATTATGAAAAAGTAGTGCATTGCAACAACAAAATGTGTAAGGATAAGTGGAATGGCCTAAATTCAAATTATAATAAGATATCATCTTACCACATAGGGACATGCAAACACACTTGATATTGGGTGCTCACAATTAATGAATGTGACAAATACCATTTATTACAACAATTCAAAAAGGAGTACTATGAAGCAATTGAATTGTTCTAGGGCAAATGGATCTTTAATGCACCAACACATAAAATATATACACATAGAAAGGGATGGCAATTCTACTCTAAGCATATTAGAAGTTGACTATGTCGAAGATGAATGCAATTCAACGTGATTAGGATTTTTGATGCATAACCTTTTTGGGGGATGATAACACAATTCAAAAAATGCTTCCATTATTTTGACCAAACATGCAAGCAAAGGTGCATGTGGTAGACTTGAACAATATTTTGGAGCATACATTGTGCGTGTTAAGGCCTTTTATTATTAATTTGTCAAATAATTAAAATCAGCAATCCAACCAAGTTTAAGTTCTTGCATGCGCACCAACCCTGACTAGAAGCATTAAAATAAAATGTAAGCATTCCAATGTTTTTTCAATTGTCATTAAAGTCACTAATAAATGTAACATAGTCCTTGTTGAACCTTTGGATAGGTTGAATACAACACAACATACAACATAATTGGAGATCAAAGACCATAGGAACAAAGCACATGAGAAGATTACTAAAGATTGATTACAATACCTCATGAAATGTGATATGAAAATTCATAAGACTAGTTAAAACATGGTTGATGTGCTTTCAAATCTTAGCAAGTCATGTGATGTGCAATTATTCAAAATAAAATTCTCATGTCTCAACCTTTGAACTTTGAATCATATTTGTAAAAAGAGGAATATAATGTTGTAATACATGAATAATAGTTAAACATTTGATATAGTAGCTCATTTGATGCAAACCAAGATGTGTTCAAAGTAAATCAATAAAATTGTTAAAGGATGGTATGAACAATACCACAAGAAAGTAAAACTCAATTTTTAAAAAAAAAAGTAACTAAAAATTAATTCAATTCTAGTTTTAGATACACATTAGTTTTAACAAAACAATATTTTGAGACACTTTATGAAATTTGCTACATTACATGAATTTCAATGCATCTTGTGCCACAATGTAAATATTTGAAAAATCAATGTGCTCAATTTTGATGTGGCCTATTTGTAAAAAAAGATTTCAATTATATGTTGTGTTGACTAGTCTTTAATATTTTTGCTCCTTGTATTCCGGTTTTTCTTTGTTGTTAAGATTTGTAAGTTCCATAGGAATTCATTGTTCTCTTTGCCAAGGAACAAGGTTACCATGGTTTGCACAATTTCTATCTCCAATTGTAACATGAATGCATCTATGTTCAAATCTTTGTTGTTTAATATCATATCGTAAAAGGACACAACAACAAATCACCATGTCTACCAAAAATAACACATGTAGGTTAATCTTCATTAATAGATTTCAAAAAGAAATCTTCAAAATTCCAGAGGAATTCTTAAAATGCTCTTTCTATGACAAATGTGTTTATTAAGCAAAATTTCTAAGAATGTGTGTTGCACATTGCCACATTTTGTAATAAATCATCAACCATGGGAGTAGAAAGTAACCTTTATCATTGATCATGCATGGTTTGATGTGATTGTCATCATGCTCAACTCATAACATAATTCCATAGATAACTCTATTGGACAAACTTGAAATATGTAGAATATGGGCATCATTCATTAACCTTGGCATAACACCAATAAACACATCTATAAAACCTTTTGCAATCAACCACTACAACTTGCAATTGAATGTTACTATGGGCTCTTGATTTGTAACCATAATAATCAATCACAAAAAGGGCACATGGTTTTATACACGTTTCATCAATTGCATTATAAATTGAAACAAGTTCATAGAAGGCTTTGAAGCTAGTCATGATTTTTGCGACCTCATCTGCTTCTAGCCACCTACTTTGGTTTTGCAACCACTTGGTTCATTGCACAAACAAACTAGCATCAAATGAAAGGTGGCTTTGCCTACATCAAACAAACTTGCTCTACATTTGTAGATAATTTGCACCATGAAACAAACATGAAAAGATATGTTCAATATGCACACTCAAGTTGCCTACTCAACATGCATGTTCAAACTTGCATCAAGTTTAATTTTGATAAAGGAGAGCTTATAGTGAGGTTGTAAAGTGATGTCCCCTCTTGTCATCAATCATCATTAAGTTTACAATGATAGCACCACCTTTGTCATGAACAAGGGGTATGTGTCTTGGTAGGTATGTTGAATGATAGCCTATTATCATTCATGAGTGTGAACAATTGGGGAGGTAAGTATGAAAAATAATAGCATAAACAAAATTTTGTCAATTTTTAAAATTAATTTATATTAATTAAAAATTAATTTTTTAATTTAAAAAATAGGTTTAAACATTAAAAACTCTCCCCCTCCCTTGCCTTGTGATGTACATATGTGACAATAAAATAGAGAGACTAACAATTGAAAGTGCGTTTATTATTATTATTATTATTTGTGAGGTACTATTTTCTCCTAAAATATACATAAAATTTATTCACTCTAAGGCTTTACCTTACACATAATTACAATTAATCACCTCCTTGGACCTAGGACCTAAACACACCCACTCTAGTTAGAACTTTGTACTTGAAAACCCATTTTCCCAACCCTTTTTTTCATTGGTGAAATTTCACCAAAGAGTGAAATTATTATATATATTTTTTGAAAATGAATTTTTTTTGGAAGTTTTCAATTGTGAGAAGTGAGAAAATAAAAATAAAAAATCACTATATTTTTACATATGGTTTTTCCAATGTTTAGCCAAAAATATAAATTTGAAGATTAAAGATTCGTACTTCATATTTGGGTTATAGCCAGATTTGGCTAAATCTACCCTAGCCAAATCTTCCTAGGGATGATCACCTTCTTGCATCTTCCTATCTTCTATCGCCACTTTGGCTACATAGAAAACACTGCTGTTCTCTCCTTCGACATTGGGACCTGAAATCCCGTTCTCCTCGGACCTTGGGACCTGAAAGCATGTTTTTAGCCTTTTTTTTTTCCTTCTAATGTTGAAGTTTCGCCAAAAATGAAATTACTAATTAAAAAATAAAATTGAAGTCAATTTGAAAGTTTTCAATCGCCACAAGTGAGAAAGAAATTAGTAAAAATTGAGATATTTCTACATTTGGTTTTCAGTTTGTAGCCGAAAAATATAAAATGATGATTAAAGATTCATACTTCATATTTAGTTTATAGCCAGATTTGGCTAAATCTTCCCAGGGATGATCGCCACTGTGGTTACAGTATTAAACAAATACCTAAAAAGAACACTGCCGTTCTCCTTAGACCTTGGGACCTGAAAGCCGGTTCCACTTGGACCTTGGGACCTGAAAAGTGAGACCTCGATTTAGGGCGCCGTCGTAGCGCCAATGGCCCCATCACACTCTTTTGGGAGTTACGTCCCTTCGCGTTTTGCAAGCACATTGCTTTGTCGCTCGCTCCAACGCCATCGCCATTCCATTTCGCTTCCGGGAACGACACAAGCAAGAAGGAATGAAAATTGCAGCCAAATAAAATAAAATCGGTGTGCAATTGCAGTGAAGAAATATTTTCTATATATATCCGATTTCATTCGAATCTTCCTGGAACTCATGTAAGTCTCTCACTCATACTAGTCAGTGCTGATTAAGAATCTATCTCTCTTCACAAACCTCTTCAAGAAATTGCATGATGGTTGCAGGATTTGCATGCAAGCGTGTGGAAGAGAGAGAGAGAGAGAGAGAGAGAGAGAGAGAGAAATTTTATTAGGATTTATTTTCCTTTTCCTTCATGATTTATGCGTGCCCTTTCGAAGTTGGGGGGAAGAAGAACTGTATCAATTTTCTTCTCATTATGATCAAGTAAACGTCACACTCCACGTCTGTCGTCGAGAGATCAGATCCAATGTGTAATGTACTTCACTTGGATCCTTGCTCCCGGTCAGGATATTTGAGGCGTGAATGTCAAGTATGTGGAATAGAAGTAAGTAGTGGAGGGAGAGCAGGAGGAAGAGCATGAAGTGAAGGGGAAGAAAGACGGATACATAAGTAAAACTGTAGGAAACATTTGCAACACAATTCTAAGAATTCGGTAATCTCACTTGCCTTTTAGGACCTTGAGGAGCAAAACTTCTCAATTTCTCAAATTTTTGCTGCCAGTTTCTCATAAGGGAGCAGTTGCTGGAAAAAGCTATTACTGCCTGTGTCACTCTCACATTCAGAGACTGCCAAATGCTTAGTTAATGTAAGCCTCAGTTCTAGACCATCTCAACAGGGGAGAATGCAGTTTCATTCATTACCATGATGGACAGGATCCTTTGGATTGAAGGATTGTCTGCAAAAATTGTTAGACACTATGCCCCCTCCCATTGCAGCAGGCACTTTTATCTTCTTATCTGATGAGCACGTAGTTTGAACTTTGAAGCAGATATGTTTACTAGTTGCTTGCACATGACCCCAAGAAGGTCTACATTCTGCAACATCTCAGGAGAAGAGGTGGGCTTCACTTTGTTTACCTTTTGGAAAGATCAATATCTGGCTCTTGTCGTGCATTTTAGCTGCAGAATGAATGGATATTTTGATCATTCAACGTGAATGATGATTCTGAGCTTCCAAGGATCCTGAAGAAATTGCTATCCAACATTTATTTGGACATGACCAATGATGTTTGAGAGATCTCCAATTGCTTCGTTTCAATGTTCATGATGGTAGTAAGTATTGTTGGAGACTGGATCTAATGGTTCCAGTTTACTGACTTCATGCTATGAAGACCTTCACTTTCCTTGTAGGGAGAGGATAGTGAAGAGGAAACACCACCACCAAGAAGCAGCTCAGAGAGAAGCAACAGAACATTGGAAAAAGATTCTGTCTCCAAAAGTAGACATAAGGATCAAATGTGTGGCCATTCCAAGCTCACACGGAGCTAGTTGCTTCAACAACCAATAGCTTTTTTCTCATTGGATATTTGCAAACCAGTATAAGGCCTAATGGAAAGAAGGGACTTGACTTAGAAATCTCCAATGGCAGAGGAAGGAGCTCGTAAGCCATGCCCAGAGATTTCCACTTATACTCACTTTCAGACCAATGAGAAGGCCTTCTGGGCTTATGTGAAGCTCCATGGCAATGGGAGTCCCAGATGGACTTCAAGCAGGAATAACAAAAACCTGCAAGAGATTCTGAGCTCCATCGGGCTGAAAGAACCAGAGCGGAACATGAAGGGGGGCACTGGTCCTCCAGATTGCCCCCCGAAATGTGGTTATGGGTGTGACTCATGCACATACTTGGATCAGCAATGCTGCTGTCCATGCTTGTGTGACAGTAGTTCACCTCAATGTGGCCCAGTAGACTGCACCCCTGGTTTGCATACACCATATGAAGGCTTCTACCCTGATTGTAAAGATAGCCATCTACCCGTGGCCAGGAGGGTGGTTGAACATGATGACTTATACCTGCCTCCTTGTCAGTCCCCCAATCCTTGCTCCTATGTGGACCTTGGACACTGTTCCTCACCTCTCCCAAGATGTCCCCCACCAGCTCCACCAAAACTTTGTCTGTGCCCAAAACCATCTGCATGCCTTTCTGATGTCTACTTGCCAAGCCCAAGACCTCATACTCCTGCTGGCTCAGAGTGGTCATTCAGGTTTTCTTCTCTGGCACTTTCAGAGCATGATGACTTACACTTGCCTTGCTCAAAACCTCTTACCCCAATGTCTGTAGAGCCTGTTGACTTCTACTTACCTAGTTCCACTAGAATCCCTCAAACTTCTTTCCGTGTGTGTTGTCCTTCTCCTCCCCTTTCCCGTTTCCCTCCTCCAAGAGCTTGTGCAGACAATTCGTTGAGAGGAAGACACCAAAACCAACCAGATGCTGCCTGTGATGCAGAGATTAGTCCAGATTGCAAACAGGTTGCAAAAGAAACCTCTATTGGGTGCATGTCAGACTCTCGCATGAGCCCAAGGTGCATAGACTGTGAGTGCCATAAGGTGGCAAGCCCTCTTTGTCCACCAATCCTCCAATCTTCTCCTTGTTCTCCATGTCTACCATTCCGATTCCCCCTTGCTGCAGAGTTGCTCAGTGGAGAGGTAAATTGCATTGATCAGCCTTTGGCATCCTCACCCAAGTGCCCTGTTCTAAGCCCGCAACAGGTTGAATGTGAGTGCCCTAATTCCACGGGATCCTGGAAGTCTTCTGTGTGTTCAACTCAGAACAACTCACCAGACTGTACAAGCCCACGATGCAGAGATTGTGAGTGCCATACTTCCAAGGGCTCCTGGAAGTCTTCTGTGTGTTCTACTCAGATCAACTCACCAGACTGTAAGAGCCCACGATGCAGAGATTGTGAGTGTCACCAGCGTGGTAATTCAGTCCATATATTAGACTCTTCTGTGGTTCTTGGGAGGATAGAAAGTCAGAGTACGTCCCCTAGAACTCCTTGCCTGTCTGATATTAATCTGCCTCATTACAACACATATTTTAAGCCACTGAGAGATCAGGAGCCAATAGAGCAATACAACCCCGCCCATGATGGGGCCACTGGGTTAGAGAGGTCATGCAGTCCATTGCAATGTGCCTCTCCTCAAACGCCTCCTAGGAAACAGCGCTCCAAGAGTTTCAAGACGTACTCTACAAAGGCCTTGGAACTGAAACCCCAACCAGAGGACTTCACTAGCTGGAATCCATCTGAGAGTGCACAAGACGTCACCAGCCATTGTTGCTGTGGAATGAACAAATGTACTAACACTGGCTTTATCACAATCACATGCCCATTTTGCAGCTCTGTTCACTCATGTTGCTGTGGAATGTGTAGCTGCCCCATTCCTACCTGCTCAAGCAAGTCACCGATTCTGGAGCCAGATGCAGTTAATCCTTTGCCGTGCTCACCAGAAAACACTGGAGCTCTCAAACTGCCAAATTACTCATCTCCAAAGCCACTGTCTTCAGTGGGACCAAGGCTCTCTCCAATTCGTGATGTGCTTGTGAAGAATGCTACACGGTCCCTATCACCATACCCAAAGGCAAAATCACCCAATGCCAAAGTGCCATCAGAAGATCCACACCCAAGACGTCAACAGAATGCATTCTACAAGTACTTGAAGTCACAATACCGGCAAAATTTGCAAGTTCAACATCGTGTGGAGCAATCACCACAGAGGGCATCTCCAGAACAAAAATCAGAGATAGTGCTACATCCTCCTTCAAGACCTCTGTCACAGTTGCGGGCAGTTAGAAACTCAAAACCAACAAGAGGCCATAATGAAACAATCCTGGCTGTTAAGCCTCATGGAAGGAAAAAGAACAAATTGTCAGGCAGCCAAACTTATCCTCCAACAGAACTGCTACAGGGTTTTGCACCTCAGGGGATGTGGGACTCCAGTCCATGCCAACCAGAATCATCGAGTGCTGCACTGCTTGATTGCCATTGCAGCAGGTGTGACTGAGGAGAGCAATCCTGTGGTCTGAAGTAGCAATGGATAAAAACTACTTCCCTTCTGCAGACAACACTCAGAAATTTTCATGTTGTGGCACCTCTTGACAAAGTTTTTATATGGTAAGTTTTCATACGGGAGGCTTGTATAATTGTCAAAGAATCAACCCATCATTTCAGCATAGCTTGAAGTTTTATGAAGCTTGCATTACATTTTACTATTGCTCATGGACTTGGTCTAATGTGAAACAGAGTCCTTAGCAAGGAGAGTGTTTTGGCCTCACTTGAATGCAGGTGAACTTATGGTAGTTGGATGTCATGGGAGGCTGGAACTATTCATCCTGCCCCTCATTCATCTACCTTTTGATCTTCTAGGTATAGTCACCCTGTGATGGCCTTTCATCATCCATGGTTACCTTTGATATCATCTTGACTAGCTTTGTTCTAGCAGATGAACATGATGGATGATGTCAAAGCAAAGAACCCTAGCCTAACAAAGAAAAAGGGTCCTTTTGGTAACAAAGAACTACTAGCCTCCTTAGAAAAACTCTACAAGACTCTTCAACTACTCCTACAAGAGGAGAAAATCATCAAACCAAAAAATTGTGCTTCATTTAAGCTTATTTTAAATGAAGAGAAATAAACTCCATCAAAAATCTTCTTTTTCCAAACTTTAAACATTAAAGTTCAAATTGAAAACCTTAAAATTCAAAAAGTAAATTTTAATTCTGAACCCTAAATTAATAAAATTTAGACCTTAAACCCCAAAACATCATACCCTAAAACTTTAACCATAATCTTAATTTCAAACCTTAAAACCCAAATTTTAGACCCTAAACTATATCAATAAGACATGTTTCAAAAATAACAAACGTTCATAAAATTTTGTGATCTAAGTACCTAAAGAATTGAAGGCCATTAGACCTAGTTCGCTTGATGACATTTATGGACCATTAGAAATCAAATTTGGAAAAGGGAGCTCACAATTTCATGGCAATCCCATATTTAACTTTATGCAAAAAGGAAATAACATCTACAAAAATATTACATCCCATTTCTATAAGAGGTCATTGTATCTAAAAACATTGTAGTTGAATAATTTGACAAGGCTTATAATGGTTATAGAAAGGAAATTCACAATTTTAAAAGACACCAATTGCGACCTTCATATTACATGTACACAAGAAGATTGTAAATAAGAACATGGGAAAATGGTCAATAAAGGAAGAATGCCAACACACAAGCTCTCTTAAACAAAGTCAAAATTTTCATATTCTTTACGATAATGACAACAATAGTCCACAATGCTCAAAAACTAGAACCTACAATATTATAAGAAAATCAATTTGATGGATTTTCAAACTTGTGAAGCTAAAAACTACATTACAATTTGGATAAGCTTACATGCCAACTAACCTTTTGTAAAGCAATCAATGAAAATAAACTCCATTCACAAAAATCATACATGGATGTTAGTATTTCTACCTTCTGTTAAAAAGCCAATTTTGTCAAATGGGTACACATAGTTAAACAAGGTTCATATAACAAAGAAAGTTCAATGTGAAATTAATAAAGATTTGAAACAAACTTTTACGAACCCTTTTCACATTAGAAAAAAGCTATAAAGACAATTGTTACTTTGCTAATGACAAATGATGAAAAGTTCATCACATATATATCAATTTTTTTGTTTATCAATGAACAAATGTAGTAGAATGTTTCTTTTGAATGAGTTTAACATGGCCTTGTTAAACGTGGAAAGAAATCAAGGTGTGTAAATTTAAACATGCCTCATATGGGTTACAACAAACTCCTAAAGCTTCATAGAAATGGATAGATCTCCATACATAACATTTAAGAGTCTTAATAGAAAAATTAAGGATGGAAATTAGAAACAAAATCTTGTGTTAGCTTTCTATGTAGATGATTTACTCATCACATGTGGTCCATAACCAATTGATATTAATGCTCAAAACTTAGTTGAAAACATATGTAAGATGATTAATTTGGATATGCCTCAAAATGTTAGGTTTAAAGGTTGAAAGGAATATATATATATTTGTTCATTCTACAATTGTGTTTTAAGAAAATTTGGAATGTTAAACTAGAATCCATCTTTAATTGCTGTGAGAAACCACACAAGTGAAAAAAGATGCCCAACCCAATAAATTTGATTCCATTAAGTATTAATATATAATAACAAAAAAAGTATATAGCCAAAAAAAGACTAAACATTTTATTATGGTCAATTACTTAATTATAGTTAATTATTTAATTCAATGATTTTATGCAATAATATTTGTCTAACTCCACTTAATTAAGGGTTTTGAAATCTATCCTAAGGTATTTTTAAAGTACCATGAATCTTAAATTTTATATGAAAGGAGTTTCACAATCCCTTTTTGTATTTACAAACTTTGACTAAATCTAATAATTCATGGAAACATCAATTAAAGGCTTGTGTGTGTAAAATATTCTATGTATTTTCATTGTGTTTCTCTCACCATGTAAGCAACTAATAAACATGCTAACCAAGCCCCTAAACTTTGCAAGATTTAGAATTCGTTGATGCCTCATTCATTTTCAAACTTGTCCATAAATCACCAACCCTTGTATTAGTTAATTAACAATTGTTAACTAATTTATTCATAATAACCATTGAACCAAGAAACATACAAAACAAAGCAAAAACTATATAAAGAAAATATTTGCATTCTTTAAATGTTTCATTCTTGTGCTCACAAACCAATTAAAGTTGTCATGGAGCACACCTAAACAACATACATACTTTGATACACAACATTAATAACAACATTAAGGGCTAGATAGACAACTTACATGACTATGAAGTTCATAGTAATACACACAATAAAGCAAAAGTCTAACAACATCAAAGTTTGAATAAAAATGCATGATTCTTAATTTCAAAGTGGTGCACATAATAAAACAAATACATTTCATGAAACATGAGTAACAACAATGATTTGTACTACCCATGACAAAACACATAAGCAAATAAGAACCAATGCATATTCACATAAACTAGCAACAAAACCTTGTAAATAATATTAAATGGGGATTGGAGTCCAAAAATGAATAAATTAGGAAATTTAAAAAAAAAAAAAAACTCACGACAATCACATATAATATCATAGTTAGAAACAAACCAAACAAGTTTAGCAACCAATGTTGGGTGGGTCTTTGAATTTTGAAATAACCATCAAATTTTGGTTCTTTGATAAAATTAAAATCAAAGAATTGTCGATTTTTGGTTGTTTCAAAAACCTACAAGAATTGATGATTTTCATTAAAGAACTAGCAATTCTTTGGCCAATTTTTATTAAAAAAAGAGAAAAAATCATTGTTATATACCAAAACTAGTTATTTGAAAATTTGAAAACCACTAAGGGGGGGGGATATACACTAGGGTTGATAATCAACTTGTCCTTCATTTTAAGAACCGCCCAACACTAGTACCAACTTGCAAAAAATAAAATTGGCATGAAAACAAGGAACCATTTACCTCCATGTTGCAATCGTTATACAATTAATTACAACTTGCAAACAAATCGAATATCTCAATTGTTATTAATCTATGAGATATAAACCATAACAACTAGACAAACAAAGGAAAAAGGCCATGTGAACATATATATTGAGGAAAATTTTGAAATCATGCATTTTGACCTCACTTAAGCCAATGTTGCATTCCTACAACAAAATCGACTTCATATTTTTCTTAACTACTTGTTAAAACTACTTTCTACAATAAAACACCACTTGTTAATACGACTCCCTTTTGTTAATAATCACATTCCATGTAAGCTTCTAGATAGTTGAACAACCTTTTAAATAGTTTAGTAGAAATCAAGTCACCATTTTTGTCTTGTAATATTTCTAAATTTGCTTAAACACAATTTAGTTTGTCAAATTTTGTGTTAATATTTATTTAGTCATCCTGTGGTATACTTAATTCATGCTTTTGTTTTACCATTTTTGTTGGTTCATATACCACAATTAGGAATTTGTTCCTTTTGTTCAATTCAATGTAATTGAGCCATAAGTTATTTCATGGCATTAGAGCATAGGCTCTTGTTGATCTTGGTGAAAACTTAAATCAATCTATCACATAGTTGATCTTTTGTGAAACTATACTTGGAAAGTAAGCTAAATCTACTCTCAATCTATCAAAGTTTGTTTTTTATGAACTTAACTCCATGAAAACAATCATATATATATTTTTAATTGCCAAATTGTCAAGCATCTTAAATAATCTCTTCCTCTAGTCAAGCAAGCCTAAAAGGTCAATTGGGGATTAATCAATTATTTTAGTTGGGAAACTAAACTTAAACACCTTTTGAAATGGTAAAAAGTTTGGGATGTGGTTGCTTCTTTGATTGTTTTTGGCACACAAATGCTTGGATTGATTAATGGTACATCTAGTTCATGCTTGCAAACAACAATTACAATTGAAATGTCATCGATATAACCTAAACAAACAGTCATACTTGAGCTTGATATAAAGTACAAGCAAATAAAAGCTATATTTGTCAATGACTTTGTCTTCTATGTAAGATGAATTCTTATTGGTTATATTTAAAAGGGTGAAAGTATATTACAAGTGACTACATCATCCTATCACAACTTGATTATTGACCATGGAACAAAAAAAAGAATAAAGTATGAAAGGGATTCAACAAAATAACATTTTATATGAAATGATCATAGCATATGAATTTCATGAATGGATTTTGAGTTGTCATAACAAAAATTGAACTTTTGAAGTGTTATAAGACTACATCACAATCCATATTATATGATTATGGGCTACACATTTATTAAAATGTTTAATTGAGTTTTTTTTTGGGACATGGAAAGTATTGTGATGTTGTTGAAATAAAGGAGGAAAGATTTTGATGACCATAATTTGAGATATATGATGAAATATGAAAAAAATTATGGTCTTTTATTTACTTAATTAATTATTCGAGTTCTCATTTTTCAAAGTTTTGATACAATTACCTATCATTGATAAAGCTTTAAAAGGAAAAAATATTTGCTTAGCCTTGCCATATGACTTGTGTAATATGATCATCTTGCTTACAATGCATTTATAACATTATTTTGACCATTTTTAATACTAGTATGGACTTCACATATGCTAGAAAGTATTACACTCTATTGTTCTTTTGCCCAAAAATAGAAGATCCTTAGGAAGCTTAAGAACTTTTTGAAAACTTGTACACTTTCCTTGCAATGAACATTAAACAAGCAAAACCAACTTAAAATGGGAGAAGAAATCAGACCTCTAAAAAAGGTCTTACTATTTTAGTTAGGTGGCATCAAAGTCACAACTTTCACTATTGACAATGAAAACTTCATCTGCATTGTATTCAATGCACTTCTTGATAGCTACAACCCATTCATTCAATGTTTGCATGCTAGAAAGGATTTTCCAACCTTTGACGAATTTATTAACATTTGTAAACTTAAGAAGGATAGATGCATTTAGTTAAAGGCATGTAAGTTTTGTCAATCAACCAACATTGTGCTGAAGGAAAATGATTAAAAAGAAAATGGAGAAAATAATAGTCAAAATAATCGCTAGATGTGTAACCAATTTGCCTAGTTGTTCATATTTTAATGTTTAAAATAATAATGATGTTTAAAACTTATTTAATGTGTTTACATAACAATTTTCTAATATATTATGAAAACATGCAGAATGATTTGGAATGAATTTAATGAGGATATAATATTCAAAAACATTTTAAAGCATTGTAAATTTTTTTCGTTAATTAATGACTCATAAATGGATTGAAAATGATATGAAAATGACATTTTTTGCGCAGATTTTTTAAACATGTCTTTACATAATAATATAATGCAACATCTTTTTGGGTCATAAGAAGATTTTAATGATTTTTTCTAATTTACCAATGGAAGTTTTTTGAAATATTTTGGGAATATTTCAAAATATGTAGTCACCTACATGGTAAATAAATTTAAGTGCTTCCAAACATGTCATAGGAGTAAAAGTTCTAATGCAAAAATTTTAAAAAACATAAAATGCAACAAAAGTAAGGAGGGCATGTGGTTATGTTCATTTTATCATTGAAAAATGCATTGTTAATGTTCACACACCTTTGGAGAAATAAAGCCCTAAATTGTGAAGTTTTGTATATACATGGTTTAAGTTATAAAAAATTTCTTTGACTTAGGTCCATGGTTGATCAAAGACATGTAACAATTTTTGATGATAAAGGTTG